>Ga0206130_10000655_pt1 | contig 55905 bp, 55 predicted proteins | sample Helgoland_Spring_9_FD_148637 | JGI IMG/M metagenome (GOLD analysis project Ga0206130, IMG submission 148637) | Pelagic subsurface seawater microbial communities from Kabeltonne, Helgoland, North Sea - Helgoland_Spring_Bloom_20160512_1 | ecosystem: Environmental > Aquatic > Marine > Epipelagic ...
GCTTATCACTGGGCCAGTAGTAGCGGTCCAATTATCAGTGCTTCTAATTTTTAATACAGGTGAATCTCCCTCTAAATGTAATATGCCAGTTGGATTCGTAGTACCAATACCTACATTGCCTGAGGTGTCGATGAGCATACGTTCTGTATTGCTAGAGCCATTGCTAAAAGTAATATTGTCTGCACTATCAATACTCATGCTTCCACGAATAGTGCTACCAGCCGCATATCTCCACGTAAGATTTTTACCTTGGTATAAATCTACATTGCCGTCTTCATCAATACGCACGGCTTCTGAGCCATTAGTGGCAATTCGCATAAAGTTAGTATTATGATTATAATCAACCCAACCTGCGTACTGCTCCGGACCTGTAGTTCCATCTGCAAAATACAAAGAACCATAAGAATTATTGGCTGAATATATGGTTAGTCCTTCTGAACCAACACCACTCCCTACTACTAAATTGTTAGCTGCTCCATGAAAACTACTAGGCGTAGTCGTACCAATACCTACATTACCACCCTCAAATGCAAAACCCTTATTAGACTGATATGTCAAACTAACAGGCGAAGCCGCGCCAGCATCTCCAGTACCCCAAAGAATACCAGCATATGCGTCGCCAACGCTAGGATATTCAGCGGTCAATTGATTGTATCCAGTATTAGAAGCAATAACAATATTATGATCTTTAATTTCTAGAGTTTCAGTATTGACAATGGTTTGTGTGCCATTGACTGTAAGATTTCCACCAACAGTTAAATTATCTATAGAAACATCATCACCATCATAATAAATTGATGTTCCACCCTCTCCAGTTCTCCAATACACCTCTCGACCACCAAAAGTTGTATGCAACTTGTAAGTGTTTTCTGTTGGAATATCTTGAGAAAATACTGCATAATAACCTGTATTAGATAAACCAGATATCGCATAAGGAATAATTGATCCTTCACCAACAATTTCTAAATCAGTAGCAACAGAAGGAACATTGTCGTATCCACCTACTGGTGCATCATCAAAATCTATAGCGTGAATAGATTGTCCAGAATCAAGAAACCTACTTAGGGCTAAAGGCACCTCTGAAGATGCAGATCCCCCACCGCCAGGAGAAGTTGCAGCTATCCACCCAGCGCCATTCCATTTGATAACATCATTGGTATCAGGAATTCTATCTCCAATACTACCATCAGAAGAAACCTCAAATTTACCATTCCCAACATTGAGTCCGCCATTAGCTTTTGTTAGTCCGGCAATATTAAGCTGCTTGTCAATATCAACATTTCCACCGTCTTGTATATGTATGCCATTACCACCATCATCTTGCAAATACAATCCTCCAGCTTCAATTGCACGCACTTTATCTGTTTGCAGATGTTTATCAGCGACAATTTGTATGTCTTGATTGGATTGCCAGGTTTGAGTTAAATCCAAATATTCAAGCTTTCCAGTTCCATCATCTCCATTAACAATCAATCCACCCCTGTTACTGTCTAGGCCTCCACCAGCAGAATTCAATGTGATATTAGATCCAGAAACATCAAACTCATCAACATTGAATGTGCCACTTGTACCATTTACTATGAAATTGCCATCAACAACACTATTTCCAACAACATGAAAGTTATGCTCTGGATTGATTGTGCCAACACCAACATTTCCACCTGTATAAAAAATTTCTCCAGCAGTTGCTCCATCTTCCCATTTTCCAAAAACTGAACCCTCTCCTGTCAACACGCTATTGCCATCAACATACAAGCTAGTAAAATTACCACTGCCATCAACATCAAGATCGTAAACCGGAGCGGTTTGATGTATACCTACTTTGCCGCCTTTAATTGTGATGCCGCTTTGATTGTTATCAAACAAACTCAACCCATCAGCATCAAGCGCGCGCAGTTCGTCACCAGCAAAATGTTTGCCATCCGCAACAGATAAATTTTCACTAGACGTCCAAGCATCTGTTGCATCCACCCAATTAAATGTTTTATTTGTTGCACCGTGCAAAGTAATTCCTCCGCCATCTGCAGCTGCGTCAGTTGTAGAACCAACACCCAACTCAATGTTTTTATCATCAACTTGAATGGTTGTTGCATCGACTGTGGTTAAATTGCCTTTTACAGTAAGATTTCCATCTACCTGAGCATCACCAGAGACATGCAAATCTGCTTCGGGGTGCGTGGTACCAATACCAACTTTGCCGCCGCTGATGCCAACGATTGCCTGTGTTTCTTCTACAAATGAATTTTCTCCACTCTTAATTAAGTATACTTGATTTTGTGCCATGATATATAAAAAGGTTATGAATGCGCCGACTTGCTCATGTTATTGATATACACGCTTGTTGATTTAATCGGAAACAAAATACCGCATGAATATTTTTTTTAGTTCGTATGGATAGGCCATGAAATGAACAATGAAAGTGTTTTCGTCAACGAAGCGCGGCTCGGTGTTAAATTCGTTCATAGGAAAAATCTTTCGGTTAAAACCAAAACCATCACTTTTCTTTAATATGTCACACAATATTCCTTGATCGCCGCCGCTTGCATACAAGCTACTTTTGTCGCAATCTGTGTTCATCCATTTTTTTATGATGTTTTTTGTATAAAAATGATTTCTAAAAATAACAACTCCACTATTAAGCATCATACCCTTGGCAATTTTTTTGTTGTTTGCGCCGATATCCTCACATGCAATAATCTTTTTTGTGCCAGTGCATCGAGCAAGTATATCTTCAAAACGTTTTTCTGGATTGTATATGATTGTGTCTGAATCCATCCATATAATATCTTCGTGATCATCAAAGTGATTGAGAATCGCGCGTGCTTTCGACCAATTTGCACTTGCATCAGCTTGCAGTTTTTCGCGATAAACATAAAATGTATATCCTTGTCGCAAACAATAATCTCTCACACTCATTTCAGAACACACCGCATAATCTGAAATTTCAGGAGTATACAAACTAACAACAGCAATTTTCTTTCCAGGATTGTATGTTGTGAATTTTTCCCTTGGTACTTGTATTTGGTTTAAATGTTTACTTATGTACTTAAAGTAATCGCGGTCAACCAAGTTCAACCATTCATCTTTTAATCTTAAAAATTCTTGATGCTTTCGCGGATCAACCTTTTTTCTTTTTGTAGGCTCACTTTTCGCGGCAACTATTTTTGCAATGTTTTGTTTTAATTGTTTTTTGTATTCAACCCACCAAGATTCTACTTTTTTGGAATGCTCAATTATCCATTGTGAATTTTCAAGAAGTAAATTTATATCGTTGGATATGTTGTTCCAAGATGCAGTTTCAATGAGTGGATGTTCTCCAAGTAGATTGCGCCAATAATCACTCTTTTCAACAATTGGAATTGCACCAACTTCAAGCGCCTCATACAATCTAAAAGTGTCAACACTCGTATTGCCGCGAGGACATGGCACGAAAATCGAGTCGCTCAGTACGTTTTTGTACTGCTGGGTACTCAAAGAATTCTCAGACCTCCAACCATCAGCGACGTGAAGATGATGCTCGCCGTTGCACTTTTTTAATGAATCAATCATTTTTGCGCGATCACCTTGATCGTGAATCTGACCAGCAAAACACCAGGTGTACTTTTTCATGACTTGAACCCTTTCTTGTATCCCAGTGGAATGAACGTTACATTATCTGATACAGCATCTTTTCTATAATATTGTCGAAACACATGTTTAAAGTTTTTGTAATGATCAATTTCGGCGTGACAATGTTCGTCGCTTAAATGAACCAATATGCAATTTTTATTTTTTAATTTTTCAAAATATTCTTTTTGTTTTGCGCGCAATTGATTTAAGTTTTCGCGGAATTTTTGTGGATATGCATTTATATTTTTCGCATACATATCACTATATACAATCACACTATCTTGTTCTACAATATTCATATCTTCGTTAATAACAACATCAAAACCCTCAAACAATTCACATATAAAATCTTGTTCAAATAAATTATTTTGTGTGAATATTAATTTTTGTTTTTTTATTTTTTGCGAAGCATGAAAAGCTTGAGTTTGTGAATTCCAATGAACAACATCTTCTCCATTATAAAAATCTGCTTTATCTTTTTCGAATGTTTGTGTATCAAATTGCTTATCTATGTTTCTAAATAGTGTGTGATGTTCTGGGCCGATTTCTCTGTATGTTTCAAGATACTCGCATTGATTAATTTTCTTTCTTATGTCGTTAAAATATTCTGGATTGTTGCCGCGATCAATAATCTTTGTGCCTAAAATTTCACACACCGATTGCATGTAAGAATATACCGCCAAGAAAAACAAAGGCTTACCCTGCTTTCTGTAATTCAAATTGTTCGCTATTGCTCGACCAATTATCGGGTTTTTCGCGCATGTCAAAATAAAATCTTGAGAAAAATCTACATCTTGAAAAGTTGGTAAAACGCATGATGTTTTGTGATTAACAACTTCAGATAGCGGAGTATCAATGTATCTATCAATATCAACATACAACCCCCCTTCTTTATATGTTTTTAACAATCTCCAAAGATCTGTTTTTTCGGTGATTTTTTTGTCTTTTATTAAATTCCAATTATCGCGACCAATTGAATCGCGCAACAATCGATTAACGTCTTCGTCATCATAAACCTGAACATCCCAATCTGGATTGAGTAGTTCTAGGTTTTTCGCGCCTTTTCGAATAAGCTCGTAATGGGAATCAAGTACATTTTTATTCTTCCAAGATAAATGGATTTTCTTTGGTATTTGATTCGATGAAATAGTTTGTAGGTTTGGGAAAGCTTTTTTATCGATAAATTTTCTTCCTGAAATAGCGAAAAACATTTCATGCAAATCAATTGTATTTCCGCCGCAATATAACTTATTGCGCAAATCATCTTTAATGTTATTGATAAATTTAATCTCGCGAACTTGACTTAATAAATAATCCCAATACTTGAAATCTCCATAATCACTATTTTTATCGCAAGGAGGAATTGATTGTCCTGGAATTTTTATCCACACATTTGGCTTGTCATAAGCATCGGCGCAAATCAAACCATGCAACGAACTAGAAACAATCTTATCGCAAGAATAAATCTCATTAATAACTTGCTCCCATCGATTGGTGGGATCAATCAAATAAAAATCACTCAACCCATCAACTTGTTTTTTAAAATAATCAATATTAGAAATATGAGGTACAACCCCAATTTTACCCACAAGATCTTTACGCAACTTGGGTTTATGAAAAAGCTTCAATAATAATGCGGGATCACCAAGAAAACATTTTACAGGCTTATCAAATTGTTTATTTAAAGTTTTTAAACTTAATGGCCCCCGAACGCAATTAAATTGAGCATTTATTGATTTAGTTTTTTGAGTATGATGATGAAACCCAATACCACAAATAACATCTCCATTTTTAATATCTCCCAAATTTGAACCAATCAACCTAATTGATTCTGAAGCATTCTCTTTATTAAATTCAACACTGTCTCCAAACAAAAATTTCCCCACGGGAACATTTAATTCGTCTCCAAAATTACCACTTCCAATTTCGTGTTTCCAGTACAATATGCTTCTCAAATGTACCGACTCAAACTTTTCTTCTGCAAATCTTAAATCTGATTTTTTATCTATTTCTGGATTATCATTTTCTTCATGCAATTGATAACTCATTAATGGATTCAAATGAAACACCAATTCAGGTGCCGCGAATAATTTATTTTCATTGAAAAAGTTTTGCATAAAGTTATCAACAGCTTCATCCATTCCAAATTGCTCAACCCATTGACACATTAAGCTTGCAGCCTGCTTACTTAAAATATAGGAATTTGCATTCATGTGCCAAAAATGATCGCCTTTTGTAAAGTAATCATTCTTTTTTACTGTATAAAAATAATCGTTATGTCGCTGCAAAACCTTATGATATTCTGGTTTATTCCATGGTTGGCATCCGCCAAGATAAATTAAAAACGCATTTTCTGGAATATGATCACTATAAACTTGATTCCAAAAGTTTTCAAATCCAGGTTTAAATACAGTATCATCTTCTAATATCAAATAGTTTTTCGCGTCTCGATCTGCAATCAATTTTTGCCACAATCGATAATGACTAATAGCACAACATATTTCAGCTTTTGTTCTTTTTTGCCATGTTTTTGGAAATAGTTTTTTTACTTCGTCAGTTAATTGCATTTGTTTTGAATCAACCGCAGAGAATCGTTCTGTAAAAAATGGAGTTTTTATCAACATGTGATGTAGTCGATCAGTTCGTCGATCAAGATTGACAAAATAACTTTTTGATATTGCTTTTAAATTTGTATTCATTTTTTCGTCAGGTTGTATTCCCACAAAGTCACTAAGCTTTCCGCTCGCGCGATTCAATAAAAACATAAAATTATGTATTTTACCATAATTCACACTGTTTGCTTTCAATTGTTTCAATAGATATTGTTCGGCGTGATAATATTCAGGATTGTTTTTTATTGATGAATATCTTGTGCAATATGTTTTTAATGCGGATTCGTTTTTGACCACTGCAAATCGATCATTGATTCCACCAAACCATCCATAATCTATCTGCGGACAAACATCATAATACGGCGCAAACAAATCCCCTTCTCTCGAAAAACAATCAATATTCAATGGATGAGTATGATACAAATCACTACGTGATAAAATAAAATAATCATAATCTGCTATTTTATGTGAAAATTTATCATAAAAATATTCAAGAGAATAAATTTGTTTGATTGAATTTTTTAGTGATTGCAGGGAATCTCCCTCTTTCCACGCCGCTCCAAATTTTATAACCGACTCGCATAGTCCATCGATATCTTCACCATCTCGCGCATCCTGATCATAATAAACTTCCTTAAAATCAAAGTATTTTTCTATACTTTTATAATCTATTTTTGATACGCCCGGCTCTGACTCGGCGTGTCGCGCATTACTATAGAAATTTGCTTTGCTTGTGACTAAAAAATAATCAACATCAAAGTCACCAAGCTTGCTAGCTACATTTTCTTGAAACGCAGAATATTGTTTTTCATCAAAATTTTTAACTTGTCCAAAAAATATATATGCTATTCTAGCCATTCTCAATGAGCCTTAAGTATGCTTGCGTATTTTCTATTGTATATGGACTGCAAGAATCTAAAAATTGTTGCGCGTCTTTTTTATAAGCTTGTATTGTTGAGGCGTGATTTTGTATTACATTTTTCAATTGCCTCGCGCCCATCTCAACATCAAATTCTGGATAATAATAACCAAGATTCTCAAGTATCGGAGAGTTATGAATCAACGGAACCCCAAGATACAAAGCTTCAAGATGCGAATAATTCAATTGATTATAAATTTGATGACTCACAACTGTGCTACCAAACTTACTAAGCGCATCAAGCGCACCCCAGCGATTATTAAAAAAGCATTTGTCGGTATCATCAACAATACCAAACTTGTGCATCAATTTCTGAAAGTATGTTTTTTCGCGTAATTTTTGACAACCAAATACATTAACACTTTCAATTTCTTCTCCAAACAATTGATTAAAACGCTCGCATATCGCAACAGGAACAACGCAATTTTTCAAGAACGATAAATTTGGTTCGAATATGCAAATTTTTGTTGCATCTTTTGATCTATAAAATGGACTCAGTTTTTTCTTTTTTAATTGCGCGATTTTCTCGTCCACAAAAAAGCTGTCCCAAATATACGGCGCGACATGTACATTGTCTATGCGATAATATGTTTTGATATATTCTTTTGCAAATTCGTGATGCGGAGATATCCAAACTTGATCAAGTCCCTCTGGTTTCTTGAGAGGAACTCTAGGTGTTTCAGTATTACAAATTGCATAATTAATATCGTCCATCAACTTGTTTCCAAAATGAACAAGTATCAACTTCATTTTTGGATTTCTTTTTCTGAGCTTGCCGTACATTTCGGGCAGCAAATCAAATCCCCCAATAATCAATACATCAAGCACTTCATTTCTATCATCAATAAGGTCCTTCAATAACATACCTTTGTGATCTTTATGCAATTCGTGCGCAGGCTTTTCATTACTGATATAATAACAATCATGACCAGCTCTACTCAATAAACTATACAAAAAAACAATGTTTTGTTGCATTCCATTCGACCAAAAAGCGATCGACATATCTAGTGTTATTCCAATTTTCATACAAATAATTTTTTATATTTCTCTATTACAAGGGGGTTAGTTGGCGAGTATCTATTTATTACACGACTCGCGCGTCGTTTATAATCATCTAGATTTTTATCGTGAAAAGTTAATGCCTCATTCAGAGCTTTAGCTCCTAAAATCGTATCATAATCTGGATAATAATAACCAGAATCTTTTATATATTCAGAATTGTGAACTAGAGGAATGTTAAAATATAAAGCCTCAAGATATGTATAATTTAATGCATTCAACAATTGATGACTCACAACAACATTAGCTTCTTTTGAAAATATTGTGCTGAATTTTTTTCTATTTGCGAATGTAATTTTACCTTTTTTAGTTACATCCAATCCCCACATCAATGTTTTAAAATAATTTTTATCTCTAATTGTTGAGGAACAATAAACAATCAACTCTTTAAAAAGTTCACCATGCTGAGTCATCAATTCCTCGACTATAAAAATAGAAGGAATGCAGTTTTTTGTCATGTTTAAATTTGGCTCAAGGATAGCAATTGTTTTGTCTACCCCTGGAACATACTGACAATCGTGACCCGCTTTCTTCCAAATGTCGTTATGCATTTTTGCATACTTGGGACTCCAAATGTATGGTAATTCAAAAACTTTTTGTGTTTTATAATATGTTTTAAAATAAGAAAAAGAAAACTCGTAATGAGGAGAAACCCATACCTCGTCTACTCTATAAGGACTCACGCATTTATTGTCCCACTTGCATTGCTCTACATCTGCAAGCAATCGATTTCCATAATGAACATGTATGTTTTTGCAAGTGGGGTTTTTTTCTTTCAAAAAATCTATCATGTTTTTACCAACAACCCATCCTGTTTGTAAGATATAATCGATTTTTGGTAAATCTAATATCTCCTTATGGTCAATAAGTATAATATCAGCCGGAGGATCAATACATTTGTCAAGATCATGGCCCATCGCAATGAAAGGAGTGTGACCCAAGTCTTTTATCAATTCAGCAAGAAATACAATATTCTGCTGAAGCCCGTTACAAAATAATCCTTTATCAAAATTGGCAGTTAACAATACGTTCATATTACCAACAATTTACACAAATTAATCGCGATGAATTGAAATATCTAGAAAATTTCCTGTTTCCAAAACTCTATCTGAAAATGCCACACTAAATCCTGTTGTTGAAACATTAAAAGTTGAATAACTGTAAAAGAACTCTGAGTTTTCATCTACCCTCATCGATACATTGACTTGTGGAGCCGTAGGATAGCTTGTTGTATCACCAATGTCAGAATAATTATAGGATAATGTATCCACGCCAGTTGGAATATCCAATGATGCAGAAAAGGTTCTTTGAGCATTAATTGCGTCACTTAAAGTTTCACCAAGTCTGCGAATTTTTACCCAGTCAGTAGTATTGTTTTCTCCAGTTTTTTCATAAATATCATTCGTTTCAGAATCGATATAGTGAGAACCTACAATACCCGCAGCTTTCGAGCTTCCAGACGGAGGACCCGCGTCTGTAATCAGAGGCTTTCTTATGCCTAAATTGGCATTAACGAAAGTTTCGAACGCGCCCATCGATTATCCCTTTCTGTTACTGTGAAACAAAAGCGCTGCAGAATATAAATCCAAATCGTGATCAAGCGATAAATTTTGAATTTCATTCATTGCGTTCAGTTGCTCAATACAATCTGGATCGTTTATGCAATTTATTAATTTTTCAGGCCAATCAGATTCAGAAGATGCGAGTACCACCGATTCGCACAACTCATCAATCATTGATTTTTCAGCTTTCTTTAATTTTGTTTTTTTGAGTTTCTTGCGCATTTGTTTGTAACCTTCATTTCTCAACTCTTCTGTAGCATATATAATTTGTTGAAGGTTTTTGCGTGAAAATAATTCTTTCGCAGAGGATTGCTTTTCTTGAGGAACGCCAGATGTACCAACAGGCCTACCGACTTCTCGCTTGACTTGTTGAACTTCTTCCTCATCGCTAGTTTCTGGTGTGATCATGGGAACTCCACCAACAATAGGGTTATACATTCCTTCCTTGCGTTGCTCAATATATTTTTCTTGAGCAGGTTGCATGTCTGCAGGCTTAGGGTATGAACCTTTTTCTAGCACATCCATACCTTGCTCAGGAGTAATGATTCCAAGTTCCATCAGTCGAGTAGCAACTCTTTGAAGTTGCACCTCGTCTTTAATATCAGTCTGCTCAAATTTTACGGTTGGATACTTCCTAAACCCAAGGTTTTGACAAACCATCTTAACCTGAGGTTGCAAAAAGTCATGTATAAATGCATTGCGAGATTCCTCGAGGCGCTCTAAAAAGATCTTTGCTTTAACTTGTGTGTTACTATAACGCTCGTCACCAACAATAACATTCTGCAAACCTTCTTTAATATCGTTATTGATTACCTCGTACTTGGAAGGCCCAACAACTTTACCAATATCAGGAATAACAAACTGAGCTTTAGTTGTATAATCACTAACAAGTACGCGACCAACACTTTCATTCTTAAAAAGGTTTTGCATTGCCTCCATGTTTCTTGGATTAATACCTCCCTTATCTGGCTCGGCGCCCATCGTGATCAATAATATAACATTCTCAATTGTGCGACATATAGCTTGGTCAATTTGTTTTAATTCTAATTTAAAATTGATATCGTCAAGAACGGGGTATCCAAATGGAATAGCAAATGGTTCGTAGTCTTGTTTTTTATAAAATGAATATACAAGATGTCCTGGATCTAGTTTAATGCGAATTCCATCGCTATTGTATTTTCCTGTTTGGATTTTTTCTTTTATATCATTATCCAACGCCTCGTATACTTGTTGATCGTACTCGGTTTTTGGATTCTTTAGTCTTTCGATATCATATTCGCTCAAGATTTTCTCGTACAAACCGGTTTCAAAAGAAGATCCCTTTGTGGCAACCACATCATAAGGATTCAATAAAATGTATTTTACAGGAAGCTTTCCGGGCTTGAGAGCAAGAGTTGAACCATAAACTTTTGAAAGTTTATCAAAGTCAGATTGAGAAAACTGTCCATCAACACGATACATGAAAATATTTCCACTTCTATAATATTCACGAAAATATTGATCCTTAAGGTTCCAGAGGTTAATTCTCTCAAACCATTTATAAACAAAGTCTCTTGAGTTCTGAGTTCCACCCTCAAGATATATATTAGAGTTTGCAAACTCTGACATCACATCAATTGCATTTCTGAATACTGAAATATTTGCGTATGCTTTTTGGCAAAGCTCGATAGTATCACGAACGTTTACTCCATCACTTCCATATACATATGGTAACATTCCGCTAGAAATATTAGAAAATCTGTGTTTTTTATCAGATTTATGCGCTGCATTGCGTCTCGAAACAAATTCCTCTGATCCAGATTTCGTTCGACCATAAGCGGCCTGGGACTCGATATAATAAGGCTCGCCCGCCGATGACGGCCCAACCATTGAAGAATCAACAAAGTCTCTCAAATCTTGAGGTTCACTTTTGTTGAATTTCTGCCAATAATCAGAGCGCTTGACGTATTTTCTTTTGCTCATTCATTATGGTACACAAAAGTTAAAGTAAAGTCTAACAAAAGTTAAAAGTTAACTTTGGACTTTCACATTTTAACTATATGTGTATATAATATATTATGCCTAACGAAAAACACAGAAAATGTCTAGTCATGACAGAACACGGAGAAATTAAAGGTACCATTGTGAATGAGTATGAAGAAATTGGCGGACCAGATGATGGAGCTATTTTCGCGATTATTGATCTTGATAACGGTCAAACGATTACAGTGAAGATGTCAGAAATTTTTGAACAATAAAAGTGTAATATAATTACCATGAGTGATCATACAGAAGATTCTAATTTTAGATACAGTAACGACAATCGAGACTTTACTCCCGGACAATTTGATTATCCATCTCAACAAGAAGTAAATCCTAGTGCAATAAAAGGTGCTCGCGATTTTTACTCAAACGACAACGGAGGATATTACGCAAACTCAAACAGAGAAGATATTTCAACAGTAGATCCTGTCAACAAAAAACAACCACCCAATTCAAATGTCAAAATTGATGCAAGACCTTGGACACCAAGCGAAATATCTACAAAATTCTGGTATGACGCGGCGGACCTATCAACCATAACCTCTTCTTCAAATGTTATTAGCCAAGTAGATGATAAATCGGGAAATGACATTCACCTAAATGTAATCACTGGAGGAAAAATAGGTCCCAAAACAGGAATTGCTTCACTCAATGGGTTAAATGTTTTTTGCTGGGACACCTCAGATCAAATTCTTGAAAATAATACCCTCTTTCATGATCAAGCAAATGTGCCATTATTTTTGGCTATAATTTTTAAAGCTGACACAGATTCTCTTCAAGACTTTTTGCTAGCAGGTACTGAATCTGCAGCCGCAGGAAAACGAATGTCTGTTCGAAGATTGCACAACAGTAATAGAATTCAAATTATAGGTGGGAGTAATACAGGATCAAACATAATATTAAGTTCTGACACAAACACCGCCCCAGAAGGTAAAGAACTTATACTACTAACTAAGATGAACTCTACCTCGTCCACTATTAGGTTAAACGGTCAAGTAGAAAAAATCGGAAACATAGGAACAAATCCATTAGACTCACTAAACATAGGAGGTAACGCCCTTGAATCATCAAATATAAAAGGTTATATTGCTGAAATTATTTCATTTATAGATCCCAATCAACAAACAATCGTAGAAGGTTATCTTGCTCACAAATGGGGACTGCAAACAAAACTGCCCGATTCGCATTCATATAAAAATTCTGAACCTGTAATTTAAAATGATTTTCGCCATACTCACATTAGTGTCTGCGCTTAGCATCTCTGTTATTGCCGCATATTTTAGTATCATTGGACTTGCCACAATTTTTCCTGGATCAATTGAAGCTGTTATAGCCATGGGCGCTGCGCTCGAAATTGGTAAGATTGTTGCTGCAATATGGTTGCACAAAAACTGGAAAAGTGCGCCGACCACTTTAAAGATATATCTTTTTTCTGCAATTCTTGTTTTAATGGGAATTACAAGCATGGGAATATTTGGCTTCTTGAGCAAGTCTCACATTGAGCACGAACAAAACGCCGAAAAAGCATCGGCTCTTGTTTCCCAAGTAGAAACAAAAATCAATCGCGAGCAAGAATATATCGCTCGACAAAAAGAATTAATCCAACAAAACGAAGATAAAAATAAAAATCGTAGTGATAAAAGCACAGAGAATATAGATCTTGAGCAAAAGAAAATAGATCAACTCACAGCTCAGCTTGAAAAAGACATCTCTCTAGATAGTAAAATGCTTGCGCCAATTCAAGATAGAATCAATCAACTCAATGAAGAATTCAACGCGGTACAAAACAAACCTGGAGGATTATTCTCAAACAAAAAGAAAGACGTAGAAAACAAAGTTGCCGAACAAGCGTTAGAGCGCGAAGAGCTTGCTGCAAAGAAAAAGGATATCGAGGACCGCATATCAAAATACAGAAACGAAACATCAACACTTATATCAGGCATTCGAAAACGTATACAAGAATACCAAAACATAGGATTCGAAAAACCAGAGAACGTAGAACAAAAAATAGAACAATTAAATAAAAACATTGCTACTGCACTTGATAGAATAGATGAATTGGAACGACAAAAATTCGATCTTGATGATGGATCGCGCCAATTGGAAGCAGAAGTTGGACCAGTCAAATATGTTGCCGAATTGATTGCAGACTTTACAGGTATGGAATTTGATACGGGTAAGGCTGTAAGAATGGTAATAATTATATTGATTTTTGTTTTTGACCCACTGGCAGTACTTTTGGTTCTTGCCGCACACATTAGTTTGAGCAAAAGATTCCCTAAAGCAATGCAAGATGAATCAATTGTTTTTGAAAAGATTGCAGAGATGGAACTTCAAAGCAAAGCTATCAATCAAGAAGAGCTTGATCTTGAAGAGCGCAAAAAAGATATCGAGCAAGAGAGGAAGATGATCGAGCTGAATGAAAATCAAATCAAAAAATATCAACAAGAAATTTCAGACAGCAAAGAAACATTACGTAAACTAAAATTAGAAGCACAAAAACAATTACTTGAACAAGAAGACACAAGTTCCATCACTGCAGAACTTGAACAGTTGATAAGTCAAAAACAAATTGCAGAAGATGAAATACAAGAAATAAAAATACAAAAAAATAAAATACTCAGCAAAGCCGACGAAACAATAAAAAGCGCGCGCGAAATTAAACAAGTTCTCGGCAATCATAAAGAAAATAAAGAAAAAATAGAAGAGCTAAAATCTGAAATATGCATAAACATAAAACAATTCGAGAAATTAAAATATCAGATACAAGCGCTCGAAGCAACAAATAAAGATCTTGATTCTCGCCGCGAAAACCTTGAGTCCTCAACCGCAAACTTAGAATCTCAAACTGCTGAACTAGAATCTGAAAAAGCTGAATTGCTAAATGCAAACTCTGACCTTGAATCACTTGTTGCAAAACTTGAAGCTGAAAATGAAGAGTTTCGCAACACTCCAATTCCAGATCCAAACCCAGAACTTAAAAACAAAATCACACAACTCATTGACCAAAAGAATGAACTGCTTGAAGAAAATCTTAACATCAAGAATCAAAAACTTTTCGCAGTACAAATACATTCTATTGATAATAAACACTTTGAATTAATAATACCTTCTTCTATTAGTGGAAAACATATATTTCAAAAAGAAGATGATTATACACAAGATCAAATAAGTAAATTTATTACATTAAGCGGTCAAATTGACAAAGAGTGCCCTGATCGTGACAAACAACAACTTGAAGCAACATACAATAAAAAAATAACATCTATAATTGATTCAAGAATGAGCAACAGGGACTATCGAAAACATCGCCCTAATTATTTGTTTTCTGCTTGACATTAATAACAAAATAGGTTAAGCTAGTTGAGTGAAAAAACTCAACAAACGAGATTTAATCAAAAAACTAGTTGTCGAACCAGACAAGCAAAAGCGTATGTTTTGGGCGCGCGAAATGAAGTTGCTTAACGACCTACTTGACATGTTTCCGAACATAGAATTTTGGCAGCGAATGACAATCGACAAGGTTGCTTCTCTTGCTATGTTACGATCAGGATTTGGTCTAGAACGAATCAAAAAGAAATACCGAGAATTCAATTATAAAATTCCACCCAAGATAGAGATACCTCTGGGAGAAAAAACAGGAGAAGATAAAATCTTCTCGAAAAAACCTAAAACAATACGACAATTCATAGATGAGCAAAACTAAAGAAATACAAACAACAGATCAGATCGCAAAGTTTTTGTCCGACAAAGACAACAAAAAATACCATTACAATTTTCACGAAAGTGAAGATTATAAGATACCAAGTGGAAGCTTGAATTTGGATATTGCACTTGGAGGTGGACTACCAAGTGGAGCGCACCGATTTACAGGAATTAATGAAGGGGGTAAAACGAGTTGCGCTATGGCGTTCGCTAGAAATTTCCAAAAACATTTTGGAAAAAAAGGTATGATTATTTACATTAAAAGCGAGGGTCGTTTTAGTCCAGAAATGATTGAGCGGTCAGGAATTGACACTGACCCCGAAAAGTTCTTTTGCTTTGATTGTAATATTTTCGAAAAAGTGTTTGAATTGATTCGTGAACTTGTTTTTCAAAATGAAGACGATAAAAGATATATGTTTATAGTCGACAGTGTTGACGCGCTATGCAGAGTTGGAGATATAGACAAACCGTTTGCTGAATCTGAGCAGGTTGCAGGTGGAGCTTTAATTACTTCGGTCTTCTTGAAGAAAATGGTACTACCTATTACAAAAATGGGGCACACAATGATCCTTACAAGCCAAGTACGGGTCGAGGTTGCTACTAATCCATATGCCGCTAGAGGTGGACCAAAAGTAAAACAAGCAGGTGGAAACGCAATCAAGCATTACGCCAATTTCATTCTTGAATTTGAAGAGCGGTATAATTCAGATTTAATTTTTAAAAACCCAACCGCAACCAAGCTTGACGAAAAGGGAGAGCCAATTGGGCATTATTGTAAAATCAAATTTCGTAAAACAGTTAACGAAAAAACTGGATCAACAGCAAGGTACCCAATTAAGTACGGACAAAAAAACGGAAAGTCTGTGTGGAGGGCAAGGGAAATACTTGACATGCTTTACCTATTTAATCTTATTGAAAAGAAAGGTGCCTGGATATCTGTATCTGAAGATTTAATAAAAGAACTATCGGATAAAAAATTAGAGATTAATGAAAAATTTCAAGGAGAACAGAGGCTCATTGACTTCCTAGAGGGAAACGAAAAACTTTCAAACTTTCTTTACGAGGATTTCAAAAAGCTAACCAATGCGCTTTAAAACCTTAATGGGTGCAACCCGCACCGTTAAAAAAGCAAAAAAATATTTGATTGACTGGGATGGTAAAAGTCGCAGTAAAATACAGTACAGCGCAAAGCAATTCTTAAAAAAATACTGGAGCAATCACATTGTGTTTGAAGAATTTCCTGTTGCAGGAACTAGGCTATCCCTAGATTTCTACAATGCTAATAAAAAAGTGGCAATTGAAGTCCAAGGTAGACAGCATACCAAATATGTTCCATTCTTTCATGGAAAAAATAAAATCAATTACATAAATCAATTAAGGAGAGATCAGGACAAATTAAAATTCTGCGAATTGAATGACATACAGCTTGTAGAAATTTATGATGGAGATGAAGTTAATGAAAAACTTTTTGAAAGTTTTGGTGTTATTTTGTAGTTGGTGTAATATATAATATGAACGATGATTTTATTGATCCCGAAAACTTGGGAAACTTTCAGTTGCCAGAAAATATGATTAATCAATTGTTTGAATTCACAGGCTCCACAAACGGAGATAGTGGATTCATTCTTTCTTTTGTCAATCAGCAAGGTTTGCCATCAGTTATTACAAAAGCCACGTCTCCAATTGTAGAGATGGGTTTGCGCAAAGCTCTCGAACAATACCTTGAGCAAGTTTCGGCTCAAGAAATCGAGCTTAATTTCCCAAAAGATTTTGGTGACGAAGAAACCCCTTGACTTTTAAGCGGGTTTCTGATAAGATGTAGGAATGGTTTATTCTTACGAACTCGAACAACATTTAATTGCAGGGCTAATAAAGCATCCAGAGAGTTATCCTCTAGTCGCTGCATTCATAGATCAAAATGATTTTTTTGATAAAAACACTATTGTAAATAGAACGATATTCTGCGTCTTAAGGCAGGCCCTAGAAGCAGGAGATGCGCTGGATGAAGTTTTATTATCTCAACGAGTGCAATCACTCAACATATCCTTTGAGGATAATATAAATATTGCTGATTACATCAAGGCATTATCTATGCGTCAAATCTCGAAAGATGGTGTATTAAAAGCAGCGCAAGAATTAAAAAAGATAACTGTTCGCCGCGAAATACACGATTCATCTATTGAAGTAGCGAAGAACATGAAAAGCCTAGCCTCTAGCGCCACCTTTGATGATATTGTAAGTGAGGCAGATAAAATATACAATGACAAAGTAAACCTGTATGAGATTGGCTCGAATAAGCCCGAAAACTTATTTGATGATATGGAAGACTTTATCGAAGAAAGAGGTAATAATCCAGTTGATCAATTCGGACTCATGGGTCCACACGAAAGAGTCAATGAACTATATGGCTCTCTTCTTCGTCCAGGAAATATAACGGTTGTTGTTGCTCGTGCAGGTGTTGGTAAAACACAGTTCTGTATGGACTTTTGTACAAAAGTGTCTTCAATAAATAATAATGTTCCAATTCTACATTTTGATAATGGAGAAATGAGCAAAGAAGAACTAATTGTCAGGCAATGTTCTGCACTTTCTGGTGTCCCAATGCACCTCCTTGAGACCGGAAGGTGGAGACAGGCTGGTCAAGAGATTGTTGACAAGGTTAGATCAACATGGAGTCGCGTAAAAGAATTTAAATTTTACTATTATAATGTAGCTGGTCATAGTATTGATAGCATGTTGAATATAATTAGAAGATTTTATTACTCAGAAGTTGGCCGAGGAAAACCCATGATATTTAGTTTTGACTATATTAAAACAACATATGAACGACAAAATGGTGCAAGCAGCTGGGAAACGGTTGGTAGAATGGTTGACAAATTCAAACAATTGATTCAGAAAGAATTATGCTTTAATGGTGCGCCAACAGTAGCAATGCTTACAAGTGTTCAAAGTAATCGCCTCGGAATCACAAACAATCGAAGTTCTGACAATGTAGTGGATGATGAAAGCATTGTTTCTCTCTCTGACCAAATCACGCAGTTTTGCTCACACTTGTTTTTGCTTCGACAAAAAACAATGGATGAAATCCAAGAAGAGCCTGAAGGTTTTGGAACTCACAAATTGATTTGTTTGAAATATCGCTGGCTTGGTCAAGATGTTCACAGAGCCCTTCAACCCGTCGAAATGCCGGACGGAAGCAAGCGTAAAAACTATCTCAATTTACACATGGAAAACTTTAGCATTCAAGAAAGAGGAGATCTGGTTGATATGGTAGAGCACATGGACTCCGAAGGAGTTGGAATACTAGAAGATATGCGAGACGAAGTTCCAAACTTATAAGTATGACTCCTGAAAAAATTAAAGATTCGCTTGTTAGGCTTGGTTACAAATTGGCAGACAGAGGAGCTTATTGGCAGACAAATGCTATGTTCAGAAATGGCGACAATAAAACTGCCATTCAAATATATAAAAACACAGGAGTCTGGAAAGATCATGTGCAGAACAGTTCATTTTCCCCCTTCAAGCGGTTGGTAGAAATTACCCTTGGAACAAACGACAAAAGCCAAGTCAAAGACTTTATCGAAGAGGATGACCTTGGAGCAAATTACAACAAATTAACATTCTCAGAAAAATTAGAAATGGAAGAAATATACCCAGAAACCTGCCTGGATAGGTTGTTACCTCATTACAAATTTTATAATGACAAAGGAATCTCTACAGAAACCCTTAAATCTTTAAAAGGTGGATATGCAACAACAGGAAAACTGAACAATAGATTTATTTTCCCAATCTACAATGAACACAATCAAATTCATGGCTTCTCTGGACGCGATATGAGTAGTTTAGATGGTCGACCCAAGTGGAAGCATGTTGGCAAAAAGAAAGGTTGGATTTACCCCCTTTACGCGAACGCACAGACGGTTGACGCAATCAATGATACTCGCACAATTATATTTGTGGAAAGTATCGGTGACCTACTCAACTTAAATGAACAGGGCTTTAAAAATGTTCTTGTCACATTTGGACTTGATATATCAACCAAACTAATTTGCGCAACACTATCTTTAAATGTAGATAATCTTGTTATTGGATTGAACAACGATAAAACATCTTCTCGCAATAGAGGGTTAGAAGCAAGTATAAAAAACTATTTAAAATTATTAAATTATTATAATCCTGAAAAGATCAAAATATGTTTACCCACACAAAAAGATTTTGGCGACATGAATGCTGATGACTTTAATGAATGGAAAAACAAACTAGAATCAATTGACGTCAAAAAACAACAAACAATGATTCTTGGAAAGATAAATGAAATATACAAAGCATTACCAAAAACTTTATTAAAAAATAAAAAAATCATAATCAATGAGTAAAATAACAAAATTATCCGCAAGTAGAATAAAAACCGCGCAAACATGTAGTTGGACTTATTGGTGCAATTATAAATTAAAATTACCTGACGCAGGAAATGATGGATCAAGCCGAGGAACAATCTGCCACAACATATTTGAATTACTTGGAGATCATCATCGCGACGAGTTTGATCAGATTGTAAAAGAGGGTACAATCTGGAAGTCAGAAGTTGTTGCCGCGCAAGTCAAAAAAGAAGCAGAAGAGCTTGCGGTAAATGATCCCGAGAATCTTGAACTCATCGACGAAATGATTGTGAATGGATTGAGATGCGATTTCTTTGGTGATGAAAATGAAAAACCTGTACTCGCCGAATCGGAACGCTTTTTTGATCTTGAAATTGATCGCCCTGAAGAAGGAATAAAATATGCAGTGCGCGGATACATCGACAAACTATTCGTATACAAAGACAATTCAGTAATCATTCGAGACTTCAAAAGTAGTAAATCTGTATTCAAAGGAAAAGAAATAACTGACAATCTGCAAAATTTAATATATTGTCTTGCGATAAAACATCTGATGCCTGAAACTGAACCGCAAAGTGAATTCTTGTTCTTGAGGTTTGATCTGGAAACCGACCTGCTTGGCAAAACAGGAAAGGGAAGAATGAAGATGGATAAAATTACAAAGGAAGAGCTTGATGGTTTTGAACATCAACTCACACAATTCCAATCGTATCTCGACAACTTTGACGAAGAAGCGGCGAAAAGCAATCTTGCAGCAAAACAAGACTATCCAAGAGATGGTACATTTGGAGGTCCACTTGCTTGCGGTAAAGATGGATATAAAATGTCTCGCGGACAACCTGTACTTGATGATAATGGCGAGCCAATCAAGGCATTCATTTGTCCTTTTAGAAAACCTAGAGACTATTGGGCCCTAAAAGATGCCGACGGAAACGTTAAGAAAACAGCCTTTCCAGAAAATAAGCACGAACTTGAGCTTGAAGATGGTGACGAAATTGTTAGTATGAAATATGACGGTTGTCCACATTGGCAAAAGAAGCAAGTTCTAGATGATTTCCTCGACTAAAGAATATATCGCGGCAGGAATTGTCGCACAGTTTGGAGATCTTGTATTGCTTGGCCGTCGCAGTAGAAATTGCCACAGCTTTTCAGGCCACTGGTCAATGCCTTGTGGCATGATTGATTCTGGAGAGCATCCTGAATATGCAGCAAGAAGAGAATTTTTTGAAGAGACTGGTGTTCGCGCAAATAAAGAAATAAAGTTTCTCGACGACTTTGAGGTAAAAGACGACAAATATTTTGCATTATATTCTATGAAAATCGAAGACTTAATCTTTCCAAGTAATGATGCCATTGATGCAATTGAGCACGACGAATGGGGCTTTTTTAAAATAGCGAAAAACTCCCTACCTTTGCCAATGACAAAAGAAACAAGAAATGCAATATTAAAGCTCAAATGAATCTTGCGTTACTAACATCTTATTTCTCAAAAAAAGTTCATCCAAACGACCCGAAGGATAATGCTGTTGTTGGTCGCAATGCAGACGGCCGCGTATCAAACAATGAAATCAATTACATCAAACCATGGTATGATTCAGTCAACAATCTACAATTAAATGGCTTTGTATTTCATGACAATTTATCAGAAGAATTTGTACAGCAATATACAACCAACAAAATAAAATTTATCAAAGTCGGTGATTTTGAATATAGTAACAATGATTATAGATTCTTTTGCTTTAGAGACTTTTTACAAGAAAATAAATTTGATGTTGTTTTTCACAATGATGCATCAGATGTAACAGTTGTAAAAGATCCAATAAAATTAATTAAACAAAATCCTAACGTAGATTATTTTGCATGTAAAGACAGCATCAAGCTCAACCAATTTCCATACCTCAAAGCGCATCAAGAATTTAACTTTGAAGATTTGGTTTTATTTATGATCAACTATGACTCTTGGGATTTGATAAACATGGGTGTGGTCGGCGGCACATACAATAACATGCTTAAGTTTTATGATAAGTTTTGCAATATACGAGAGTCTATGAAAAACCCTCAATTTAATGCCGACATGTGGATACTTCAATATCTTCTTCGATCACAGCTTCAACCTTGCGAATTTATTATGGGCGACCCAGTTTGCAGCGAATTCAAAAAATACCAAAACGAAAGAAAAGATGTCTACTTTCTCCACAAATAAAATTACAGTTTATTGCTCGACATACAATTCAATACAATGGATTGATGGATATCTAGAAAATATCAACTCTCAAATTTGTGAACCATTTGATTTGATCTTTGTTGACGCAGGTTCAACAGACGGATCGTTTGAAAAAATTAAACAATTTACTTTTCGAAATAACATATCATTATCTATTTTCGAGCCCGGATTTTTGTCGGTTTATGGTGCATGGAATTATGCGGTAGATAAATCCAAAACGCCTTATGTAATGAATTTCAATACAGATGATCGATTGGATTTTTATGCGCTATCAACGTACCATGAATATATAAATAAATTTCCAGAAGTTGATTTGTTTTATGGAACTCATAATTTTGTATCTCAAATTGGTGGCGCAAATCTACCAATTGGAAATTATTGGAAAAATTTGATCGATAAATTAACCTCCCAATCCGAAGAAAAACTGATGTTTACGATTAATCCCTGCGGCCCCTTTCCTCTTGTCAAAAGATTGTCTCTAATTGAAGCTGGAAAATTTGACGAGAAATATTTCTCATCTGCAGATTATGACACTTGGCTCAGAATGTTCTCCATGGGTATGAAATTAAAACGAATAAACAAATACATGGGAGACTTCCTGTATAGACCCGATTCAGTTTCTCAAGCAAAATTGCGCGAATCCGAAAAACACGATCGCGAAATTCAGGCAAAATATCAAAAATGAAAAAAGTAGTATCCTTTTCACTTTGGGGAGATTGTAAGCACTATACATTTGGAGCTATCGAAAACGCCAAAACTATTGGCAGAGAACTTTACTCAGGCTGGGAAAGCTGGTTTTATACACACCCATCAGTCAGCCAAGATATTCAAGAAAAAATAAAAAATGCCGGCGGAAAAATTATTCGAACAAATGAAAACGCAGATTTTTCTATGTCTTTCGCGCGATTTAAGCCTATGATATGCAATGATGTATCTATTTTCGTTAGTCGTGATTGTGACTCAAGAGTTTCAGATAAAGAATATCAAGCCGTAATCCAATGGGAAAAAAGCGACACGCAATTTCACTGCATGAGAGACCACCAATTCCATAATGATTGGCCAGTTATGGCTGGCATGTGGGGTTGCAAGCGCTTAGATTACGCCGATTTAAATATAATATACGATGACTTGATTAGCTTTTGTAGAGGCGATGAATATCATAATGATCAATACGGACTAAAAAACATACACTCCAAGATTTCTTTTTTATTTTTAGAACACGATGACTTCAAGAGGGGCTCGGGAATAAAATTCCCTCAGCACAAACCCTTTAAATATGGCTCTTTTATAGGAGAGCGCATAACTGCAGATAATCAAGTGGGACCCATAGAAAGATGGTAGACAAAAAAATATATATAGAAGTCGGCGCGCATGACGGTATTTTTCAGTCAAGATCATTACAATTCGCTGATAATAAAAATTATCACGGTATATTAATCGAAGCAAACCCACAAGAGTATCAGAATTGCTTAAAGAATCGTAATAATGAAAGAACTTATATATACAACAAGTGCTTAGTACCTTTTGGATTTAAAGGTGAGAATGTATTATTTAATATAAGCAATAATCATTCTGCAATGAACTCTGTAATATCTCACAAAATTGGAAGGTATAAGAATCAAATCAAAGTTCCAGCAACCCCCCTACAGTCTATACTTGATAAACTCAATGTCTCAAGTGTTGATTATTTTTTTCTTGATGTTGAAGGATATGAAAACCAAGTATTAAGTGGTATAAATTTTTCTAAAACAAAATTCTCAAACATAGAAATAGAGCTTCACTATAAAATGCTAGAAATATCAATTGAACAAGAAATAGATATGCATGTAAAATTTTTATCTCAATTTGGATATCAATTGACAAACAAGAACAATGAAGTTCAACCAAAAATTATATTCAACCCAAAATGAATAAAACTGTCATTTTATCTACAAATGATAAACAAGAATATATATCTTATTTACCATATGTTCAAAAAGCTTGGAACAACTTGAGCTGGAGGACTCTCACTTTTCATCTCGGCAACAAAAGCCTGGAATCAAATTCTATAAATAAAATTATTAAACTTGACCCGATCGATGGATATCGAGACGAGACCGTCGTTCAGGTTTCTAGGTTGTTTGGAGCGCAACACGCAAGCGGCTTGGTTATGACTTCGGATGTAGACATGATGCCTTTGTCGAATTACTGGAAACCAAGCGACAATGAATGGACTGTATACGGAGAAGATTTAACAAACTATAAACACTATCCAATATGCTACATTTCTGCGCCAGATTATTTATGGAATCAACTGATTACAGAAACATCAATTAAAGAATTACTAAATAAATACAAACAATCAAAATCAGACTCTTTTGACAAATGGTGGTACGTTGATCAAGACATAATCACCGAAAGATTAAGACCTCTAAAACCAAAAACAATCAACAGGGGAAACAGTTTTCAAGGTATTGCAAAAGGTAGAATTGACAGAACAGCCTGGCATCAAACCAAACAAATTCAAGAAACGAAAATTGATGCGCACATGCCTCGCCCATTTAATAAACTCGAGACAGAGAAAATTATAGAAAAACACTTCAAAGCGCAAGTTAATTGAAAAAATCTTTAAAATATCTAATTATTGGACATCCCAGATGTGGCAGCGGATTTGCAGCTCATCTTTTTTCAAAACTAGGAATACCGGCATCTCACGAAATAGAACCAATAAATAAAAGTGCATTATCAAGCTGGGCATTCAATATTGAGCACGAACCCAATGATTTAATTGAACCTAGATACGGAATTGATGGCTGGGAATGGCGCGTAAAATATTCTTTCCAGCACACAATAACACATCTTCGTAATCCATTTGATGCGCTACCATCAATCATTAATGAAAATGAATGCGGTTGGTCGCTTGATATACGAAATAAGTATATTAAAAAAATAACACATAAAATCGTTTCGGGAAGCCCAGTAGAGAGAGCAATATTATGTTATTTATATTGGAATAAAATCGCCATAGATAAATCAGAAATCTACTTTAAAATAGAATCTAAAAAAGATCTAGAAAAAGTACAAGCTTATCTTTCATCTAAAGACGAAGACCTTGAGTCGATTGATTTTACATCTCTAAAAAAAGTCAACTCAAAACCTCTTCATAAAAAACAAATCGAAAAAGATCAATATAAATTTGTTAGCCCCGAAATCAAAAGCGAGCTATTCGACTTTTGCACACAATATGGCTACGAATATATTTTATGAATCAAGCAACAAAATGCTCGTATCCATACCTCACCGGCATGGGTTTGAGAAATAGATGTCATTTGATATACGATGAATTTCAAAAAGACCCTGCAAATAAAATAACACAGCACAATCAAGTTGCCTTTGTTAAAACAGATTTAATTTATGATTTTTTTATCAATATTGCAAAAGATATTTGTTTTAAATTTAAGTTAATTACTCATAATAGCGACCTTTCAATAAATGAAAATCATATAACATTACTTAATTATTCAAACTTGACAAAATGGTATGCTCAAAATATCGACATATGTCACCCAAAATTAATTTCTATCCCAATTGGAATTGCAAACGCAAGATGGGATCATGGAAATATATCTGTTTTTAAAAAAGTTGAATCGTTGCATACTAAAAAAACAAATTTACTTTATTGCAATTTCGACAGCTCAACAAATCAATATAGCAGATCTCAACTTTATAATCAATTTATGAATCAAGATTTCGCACGCTTTTCACAACGAAAAATATTCAAGGAATATCTAATTGACTTAAAATCTAGCCATTATGTTTTATCTCCAAATGGAAATGGAATAGATTGTCATAGACTTTGGGAAACTTTATTGATGGGATCAATTCCTGTTGTAGAAAATTCAATAAACATTTCTTTTTATAAACATTTACCAATTTTAATTGTGGGCGACTGGCAACAGGTGAACGAGCGATTTTTGCGGGAAAAACTTGATCAATTTCAAAACACAACGTCGCAAGAATGTTATCTTGATTATTGGATTAAAAAAATAGGATTAAAAAATATAAAAAACACAGTGTAATTCTATAATCTAACAATGAAAAAAATAATAGTAACAGGCGTCACTGGCCAAGACGGAAGTCACATGGTCGATTATCTATTAAAGAATACGAATCATGAAATTTATGGTTCGGTAAGAAGATTGAGTGTTAAAAATCACGAGAATATTTTGCACCTAGAAAATGAGCCGCGATTTCACTTGATTGACATGGATTTAAATGATGCGCACAGTATGCGCGACGTGATACTTGATATAAAGCCCGACTACTTTATCAATTTTGCCGCGCAATCATTTGTTGCAGGTAGTTGGAATTATCCGATTCAAACATGGGATACAGATGCAGATGCAGTGCTTCATATTCTTGAATCAATACGTAGATTTGTTCCTGATTGTAAATTTTATAATGCTGGATCAAGCGAAGAGTTTGGTGACGTCGTAACAAACCCTCAAAACGAAGATCACCCCCTGCGACCACAAAGCCCTTATGGCGCAGCAAAATGCGCAGCTAGGCACCTTGTGCGCGTCTACAGAGAGTCTTATAACCTCTACGCTGTTCAAGGTTGGCTGTTTAATCATGAAGGAAGTCGTCGCGGCCTTGATTTTGTGACTCGTAAAATTTCTCACACAGTAGCAAGAATAAAAATTGCTCTAGAATCAAACAAAACAATCCCCATTTTGAAACTCGGAAACATCGAAGCTCAACGCGACTGGAGCGACGCAGAAGACTTTATGGAAGGTGTTTGGTTGATGCTCAATCAAAAGGCTCCAAAAAATTATGTATTGGGTAGTGGTGAGATGCACACAGTACGTGAATTTCTTGAAGAAGCTCTAAAATGCGCAGGTATCGAATTTGAATCGCGAGGCGCAGAAGCTGATGAAAAATATTATACTAAAGATGGTATATTAATTTTTGAGGTTGATCCAAAATTTTATCGACCCGCAGAAGTGCACGAATTGTGCGGCGACCCATCTCTTGCTGAAAGCGAAATGGGTTGGGAGCGCAAAACAGATTTTCGTGGATTGGTAAAGAAAATGTATCAAAGCGATTATGCTCTATTGACTCAATGAAGCGCAAATCAATCTTTCTAGCGGGACACGGTGGAATGGTTGGATCTGCAGTTCTCAATCATTTACAAAGCAATGGTTACGAAAATGTAATCACACGAACTCGCGGCGAACTAGATTTAATCAATCAAGCACAAGTTGATAGTTTTTTTGCAAAAGAGCGTCCAGACGCAGTAATCATTTGTGCAGCAAAAGTCGGCGGCATCCTCGCAAACAATACACTTCGCGCAGACTTTATTTATCAAAATCTACAAATAGCAAGTAACCTGATACATGCCTCAAGCAAATACAATGTTCAAAAACTAATCAATCTTGGTAGTTCATGTATATATCCTCGAGATGCAAAAATACCTATTGTAGAAGAAAGTCTTTTAACAGATGTACTAGAAAAAACAAACGAACCATATGCTATTGCCAAAATAGCAGCAATCAAATTGTGTGAAAGTTATTATCAGCAACACAACAATAATTTTTATTCGATTATGCCGTGCAATATGTATGGCCCGCGAGATAATTTTGATTTGCAAAGCTCGCATGTTTTACCTGCTCTCATAAGAAAAGTGCATCAAGCAAAAGAAAGTGGCGCCGAAAATGTAGAAGTTTGGGGAAGCGGCAAGCCGTTGCGCGAATTTTTATATGTTGATGATTTGGCGCAAGCAATAACATATTGTCTTGAAAGTGTTGACGCACAAGACATATACAACAAAGGCATTTCGCACATCAATTGTGGATCCGAAGATGAAGTATCTATTCTTGAATTGACGCATCTGATACAAAAAGTTGTTGGTTATCAAGGAGACATTGTGTTCGACTCGAGCAAACCCGATGGCACATATCGCAAAAAAATGGACAACACTCAATTATCCAACATTGGATTCACACCCAAAACCTCTCTAGAGCAAGGATTACAAAAAACATACTCTTGGTATCTAGAAAATAAACAAAAATTTGTGTAAATAATATTTATGGAAAATCAAAACAACAACTTCTCAGATAGAGCATTAAATGCCTTGAAACAAAAAGTCGTTGCGCATAATGCAAAATATTCCCAAAAAGTAACACTTTCTCAGTTACAAAAAGTATATCGCCGCGGATCAGAAATGTTCAGCGAGTTTGGACGACCAGGAAAAACACGAGGCCAATGGGCAATTGCTCGGGTCAATATGTTTTTAAAAATGGTTGGCGGATCGAATGTAAAAGATGCATATCGCAAAGCAGATCAAGACATTGCTTGCGCAGGAATCATTTTTGATGACGGAGTGCGCGAAGAAGCAAAACTTTTTACTGAAGAAGATTTAATCTCTGCACAACTTGATATTCACAATAATCAACTTCAAGAGGATCCAAGTTTTACAAAAGAAATGTGGAGCACAATTTTTATTGAAACCGACGAGCTTGGATTTGAAGAATATGTTGACGAACAAAGCTGGGCCGCAGAAAAAAACAAAGGTAAAAAACTAAACAAACCATTTCGCACTTCGGGCGGACCAAAAAAGTTCTCTGTGTATGTTAAAAACGAAAAGGGTAATGTTGTTAAGGTAAACTTTGGTGATCCAAATATGGAAATCAAGCGCGATGACCCTGGTCGCCGTAAAAGTTTTAGAGCTAGACACAATTGTGAAAATCCAGGGCCCAAAACTAAGGCTCGCTACTGGAGTTGTAAAATGTGGAGCAAAAAGAGTGTCACTAAAATGACAAAAGGAGAAGAAAAGTCTCAAGAAGAGATCGAAGAAGTTGAAGAAACAGAAGAAACTGTAGAAGCAAAAACAGGTCTCTGGGACAACATTCGCAAAAAGAAAAAGCGTATGGGAAAAAAATACAAACCTGCAAAACCTGGTAGTAAAGATCGCCCCAGTAAAGAGGCCTGGAAAAAAGCTCAATCCGCAGACGAAGAAAAAGAATTCAAACCTCACACAATGTACGATCCAAAAACAGGAAAAGCTGTAGAAGCAAAAACATATCAACAACATCTACAACTAAAAGAAAAAGGTTATACCCACGAAAAACCTGAATCAAAATAAGTTATGCCTGTTCCACAAAGCTTCAATAAAATAAAACTCACAACAAGCAACAATAGTGAGTATGATATTATGTTGTCTGAAGTTAGTGGACAATTGAACGTAGACAACGATCCTGTTTTATTATCAAAAGAATATTTTTCCCTTAAAACAGTTACAGGAGCAAGCTATACAACAGAATCAAATTATACTCATTTTTTGTATGATGATGATACCGCTGGCGGAGCAATTTCAGTCACTTTGCCTGCTCCATCTGGACACAACAACCTTTCTCAACACAAAAAAATTGGTTCTTCTGGAGATATTATAATTAGTTGTCCAAATGGATCAACTATTGACGGAACAGGTTCTTATACTTTAGATATTCAATACGAAGCTATAGGTATATATAGTGACGGATCAAACTATTTTATACAATGAGTCACACTCCAAAAATACCAGGAATTCAAGCGGGCACCACTTTACAGTCAAACGTTGGAGGGTTACAAGATGATGTTTCTACAATTAAATCTGACATAACAACATTGAAGTCTGACGTGCAATCATTGCAGCCAATATTCAACATTTCAACTCGCGACACAGAAGCAAACATTTTAGCAAGCACACCAACCAATCCATCCGGCGAAGTTACAGTTGCATACGGCACTGACACTGGTGATTTTTATATTTATGATGGTAGCGCATGGTATATTTATAACAACGATTATTAATAATTATGACAACAATACAAACAACAACATCTTCAACACGCCCCGGCTCGCCGTCTGCGGGTGATGCTTACTTTGAAACAGACACGAGAAACTACATCATCTATGACGGTGCGGATTGGAGAAGGTATGCTAGTGATGGTGTATCAGGAGTCTCTAATTCATTTAGCGGATCGTTTGACGGCTTTGATGATCATGTTGATTGCGGATCAATAAGCAGTATGTCAGGTGTTTCCGCACTAACCCTTAGCGTGTGGTTCAAGCCTACCGTTGCTGGTGAAATACCTAACATCGGATGGTGGAGTTCTTCAACCAAGTCTTACGGTTGGTCTTCTAGTGGAAGTATTAAAACATTTAATGTTAAAAATGGAGTTAATGAAAGTTTTGATGTAGCTAGTAGTGTACCTAATGATACGGAGTGGCACAATTATGTAGCGGTATTTGATGGTGGTTCTGTTGCTATTTATATAGATGGCTCATCAGTTTTAACAGGTACAGCATCTAATACTACATTAGCCACCAGCCCCGCTACTTTTCGCATAGGTCAGTTTGGAACAGTATCTTTGTATGAAGCCGGCTTGTACGATGAAATAAGTCTGTGGGATGCAGCTTTAGACTTGGATGATGCTTTAGCTCTGTATAACAATGGTACTCCTATTGATCTTTCTAGTGCCGCAGGTGGGTACGATAAACAAGCAGACCTTACACATTGGTGGAGAATAGGAGATCACGCATCTGATACAGGTAGCGGTGGAAGCCCCGCTAGTGGTGACACTATATCAAACGTAGAGAACGCTGCTAATCCGAATACGAATGACGGTACAGGAAACAACGGCCCTACCTTCTCAACCTCAGTACCATCGTAAGTAGCCATGAAAAATTATGTAATAATAGACGCATCAGAGGTTAGCTCTGTGGACTTCGACCAAGTGTTAGAAACATCCGCAGAAACTTTAAGGTTCTCATTAGACGGCACTAAGACATTTGTTAAGTACGAAGGTACACAACCATTCTTTCTGCTCGGCAAGACTGAATACACACACGAAGAGATACTAAACATCTTGAGTGGTCCTGAGTGGACGAGTGACGAGATTATCTAAACGGTATGCACGAAACAGTCCCCGAATGGCAACCGTTTCTATTTAAAAACTAGACACAAAAAAGCCCCCCATTTCTGGAGGGCTATATGAACAACTATACTCTAAGTATAATTAAAAACTAGCGGTTAATGCCGCGGCAACAATAGAGTCACTTTCAATTGCATCAGAATTGACCTGATCTGCACTTAAGGACAATACAAGATTCTTGGCGAGATTTTTGCTTGCGCTAATTCCAACAGAATAATAGTCAATATTATCACCATTACTTAAGTCTGTATTACCAAGTGTTCCGCGAACAGACAAATCAATATTATTAATCGAGATGTCGTGCGATACACCAGCCTCGAATGTGTATTGACTTTCATCAATATTACGAGCCGCAGAAAGTGTTGGACTTAATAATGTATCGAAATCTGCACTCAATACAACATCAAGATTGCTTGCTCCATCAAGTTGTTCAAAATGCTCAAGTCCACCATAAACAGAAAGTAGTGAACCGAGACTCTTGCCAATTCCTCCAGACAGAATGTAAACATCGCTGTCTGCACCTGCGCTATGTGCGGTTTGTGCGCCAACTGAAACATCAAATCCACCCTTTGAGGTATCATAAGATGCGGATGTTTGTAGAGAGTCTTCTGCGATTAGAGATCCGCGACGAAACACGTCCGAGCCGTAACCAGTGGATAAAGATCCAGCAGAAGCTGCGTTAATAGAAAATACTGCCAAGGCAGTCAGTGTTAGTAATTTATTTTTCATAATTTAAACTGTAGATTATATACATTTATTCGAGTTTTGTCAACTAATTTCTATACGTTTTGTTTTTTGTTGTTTTCTGGGTATGTTTATGTATAGTACTCCATCTTTGCTTGTGGCTTTGATTTTGTTTGTGTCGAGTTCGTTTTTGAGAGTGAATAGATTGGTCGACTCGCGCGATTCAAATTGTTGATGTAGATATTTTTCTTCTTGTTTTTGCGGTGATTTACACATCACCTTTAATGTTCCGTTCTCGCAAGATAATTCGATATCCTCTTTTGCGACACCTGGGCATTCCAGTTGTATTTCAATTTCTTTTTCTCGAGATACAATGTTTGCGCGACGTTTTGACTCAATTGTGTCAAACAGTGAATCTGAGAATATTTCATCAAGAAGATCGTTCCATGCGTTAGTATTTTTGTTGTATGAATTGTTTATATAGTATGACATTTTGTAATTTATATTTAATTGTTTGAGACTGTGTGTCACAAAAACACCGTGTTTTTGATATTCACTCTTATATATTTGCTATTTTCGTGCCAAATAAAAAGCCCCCATTTCTGGAGGCTTTAAAGAGAGTTGATTTAGTTAATTTATTATGTTGATTTGATTTGAAGATATTTCCCGACGCCTGTACTAGTTGACTCAATGTCACCGCTTGAGTCCGTCCATAGAAATCTAAATAAAGGAGAGGAATAATTACTGTTTGTCCATGTACTGTATCCGCGGGTATAAACATCTTTTTCGTATGTGCTTCCATCAGAACTGTACAGCTTAAAAGTCAAAACAAAACTATTATCAAATAGATAAATATCTTTTTCATCTGCAGTATAGTCTAATCCTGCGGCAGAAGCACTGCTATACCAGGTTCCGTCTATTGCTTTTATGAAATCAACAAAGTTTTCATTTGTTGTATTATCTAAAACTGCAGCACCGTATATGTTGTTATTGTTATTTGGAAAACCTGCAGATATTTGAGCCAAATCTCCAGGAGCACTACCAATAGAACTGTCATCTGGATCATAATCTAAACTATTAGCTACTCCATCACCATCACGATCGCTGTCAACACTATCAACGATCGTATCAAGATCTTGATCAGCAGCATTCACATTCGCAAGAATGTTGAGTTTATAGTTTGTCGCTTGATCTGTTTCACCAGTTGCAGGAAGTTCATCCGAGAACTGAAATGTCACCTGATAAACTCCAGTTGTGGTAGTTTCAGATACATCAGATATCATTACCGCAATAATTGGGTCGTTTTCGCTTCCTGTTAATGTAGCAGTAATAGTAGGTTTTGCGACAAATGCTCGACCAGCAAGCGTTATTGTCTGCACGCTACTTCCTGCGCCTGTACTAAGATTTGAAGTTTCAAGAGAATATACTCCATACTTGGATACATTCACAAGCATCGACTCTACCGAGCTTGCACCTGCAGCAAGGCTAGATACGTCTGTGTCAAAATCTGTATCTCTAGCAGATAAACTTGAGATATCTTCTCCTATTTTAGTGGTGGATGTAATCTGTGTTAGATCATCCCCACTCACACTATTGATGATCAAGTTTCCTTGATCTGCGGTCAAGCGGATATTGTCCCCATCGACCGATAATTGTTCTGTACGCAATATTTTTGCCATACTATTATATACAAAAAAAAGCGGGTTCTGGGAAATCGAAAACGCCCAGAACCCGCTTGTATACAGGGATTGGTTAGAAAAAAGTTTTTTTAGAAATCGTCTTCTAGAGATCCGCTTTGTTGATACTCTCTAACTCTTCTTTCAAAGAAATTTCCCATAGCCTGAACATCCACAACTTCACTCAACCAAGGAAAAGGATTCTTATCGCTTGGAAAACGATAGTCAAGACCAATACCTTCCAGGCGACGGTTGCCTATAAAATGCATATAATCAACAAACATGTCTGCATTTAGTCCTAGTATACCAGTTGGTAATACATCATGTGCATATGCAATCTCAAGCTCAACAGCTTTTTTCATGTGTTCTACAAATTCTTGTTGAATCTCTTTTGTCCAGATTTCTGGGTTTTGCTCCACAAGAGTATTAATTAGATAAGTTCCAAATGCAATGTGTGAGCTTTCGTCACGTAAAGTATATTTAATTTGGTCAGAAATGCCTTGAAGCTTGTTTTGTCTACCCAACGCAAGCAGCATAGCAAAACCACTAAAGAAGAACGTTCCTTCGCACACTATCCAGTACGTAAGAAAGTTTCTCAATAACTCTTGCTTTCCCTCTATTGTGTCAGGAGTAAAATCTTGACGACTAATATCATTAGTTATTGTCATCAAGAAATCGTCTTTCGCTTTGATACTTGGAATTGTTTCATACGCCGCGAAGACCTCTTCAATGTCGAGATCTAAGCTATCACAAATATATACTACCGTAAGATTGTGAAGACTTTCCTCAAACGCTTGACGAAGGATATACTGACGGCATTCAGCGTCAGTAACATATTTAAAGGCGCTAAGCAAAAGATTATTACCAACCAAAGACTCAGATCCAGCAAAAAATCCAAGGCAACGTTTAACAAGTAATTTTTCATCATCTGTAATTTCATTATTTTTCCATTGTTTGATATCAGCTTGCATGCTTATTTCAGTTGGCATCCAATTGTTTGCACAACTTTTGAGAAATAAATCCCAAGCGTATTTATGTTTATGAGGTAAGATGCGATTTACACCAGCGATGTTTTCTGTGAGAAGTTCTCCTGTTTTAGTTTCCATGTTTATAATATATCAAATAAGTAGAGCGTTGTCAATTGTAAATTGGATCACTTTACTGACAACTTTCACAAGTTCCACCGTTTTTCATAGCTTCAATACTGCAAGCTGTAGCTTCTGTTGACTTTTCATCACTATTAGCCTTTTCAACTTTGGATGCTGCGCGATTACGAAGATAGTATGTTGTCTTGAGTCCTGCTTCCCAGCAATTCATATATACATCATTCAAATACTTTAATGAAGTAGATTTGTTGTAAAGATTAAAGCTGACTGCTTGATCTATCCATTTTTGGCGTGCCGCATTACATTCAATAAGCTTAAACATATCACGATCAAATGCTGTTTTATATTTTTCTTTTAATTCGACTGGAATGTCTCCATTAAGCAAAGACAAATCTCCGTCAACACTTTTCACAAGTTCAGCAACCTTACTGTTCCAAAGTCCAGCCTCTTTCATGTCATCAATAAAATGCTGATTTGTAATAAAGAAATTGCCGCTTTTATTTTCGTAAACAAAAAGAACAGAGAAATTTGGCTCGATACTTTGCTCGACACCATTGATATAACCAATTGTTGCAGTTGGAGCTATCGCCATAACATTACTATTGCGCATTCCATGCTCAGCAACGTGCCTACGAAGCTCTTGCCATTCGGAAGTGAGGGTCTCACCGCCTCCAATAGTGGAAGCCTTTCTGTATTCTGTGAGCACATTATATGAATCTATTGGAAAAATATTTTGACTCCACAGAGATCCTTGGTATGTTTCATATGAACCTTTTTCTTTTGCAAGGTTCGAGCTTGCGGAAATAGCATTGTATGAATAAAACTCAAACAAATGATCATTAAATTTTATAGCCTCATCACTATCGATATTGATGTTCATTTTATGCAACACATCATGCAATGCCATCAATCCTAATCCAACAGGACGATTTCTTAAATTACTATTGCTTGCTTCTTTCGTAGGATAAAAATTAAGATCAACAACACTATCTAATGCTCTCATAGCAACATGTATTGTATTTTTTAATTTATCATAATCTAAAGTATTGTCGTCCTTTAAATGATTTAATAAATTTACTGATCCAAGATTGCAAACCGCAGTTTCACCAATTTTTGTTTTTTCACCTTTTTCATATTCAGATGCTTTGGTATGAAGAGTAATTTCTGTACAAAGATTACTACTGTGAACCACTCCCTCGTGTTGATTGGTGTATCGAATGTTGCATGGATCTTTAAATGTGCACCATGGATGAGATGTTTCAAACAACACCTTTAGCATTTTCTTCCAAAGCTCTTTTGCGGGAATCACTCTGTAGTTTTTGATCAGACCTTCTTCTGCTTGATCACATAGTTCATTATATCGCTTGTCAAACTGTTCGCCAAAAAGATCGTGAAGAGTTGTTCCATCTTCGGATGCAGTATCTCTAGGATCAAAATAATACCAAACATCTTCATTTTGAACACGACGCATAAATTCGTCAGGAATCCAAGATGCGGTATTCATATCATGACAACGTAATCGATCATCTCCTGTGTTTCTGCGAAGATTAAGAAAGTCCTCAAAGTCTAAATGCCAAGGCTCAAGATATGCACATCCAGCACCTGGACGCTTGCCACCTTGATTTACCGCAACCAAAAGATCATTGTAAATCTTCAACCATGGAACTAGTCCGCTAGAGATACCATTTGTTCCTTCGATATGAGAACCTGTGGAACGAAATGGAGTAACATCCAATCCAAGGCCACCAGCATACTTGCTTTTTCTTGCTTCTTGCCAAGCGCCGTCAAAAATACCATCAATACTATCATCAAATGTATTCAAATAACAACTACTAAGCTGAGATCTAGCTGTTCCACTATTAAAAAGAGTCGGAGTTGAAGAAGTATACAAAAACTGACTGAAAAGATCATAATACTTGATTGCCCATTCTTCTTTATTTTCTTCATTGAGCGCAAGACCCATTGCTACTCTCATCCAAAAGCTCTGTGGAGCCTCCATGATCTTATCGTCTTCACGAATAAAATATCGATCTGCGAGAATTTGAATGCCAAGATATTTAAAAGAATTATCGCGGCGAATTCGCAGAGCTTCAGATAATTGAGCTAAATCATACTCAAGCATGCGTTCGTTGAGCTTGCCGCTCTTGACTAGCTTTTTGATGCCCTGAATAAAACTCTTGCGATATTGAAGGCGAAAAGCATCACTATCAACACCTTCCTTAAATACTTCTTTATATACTGTATTTAATAGAAGCCTACCTGCGGCATAACTATAGTTAGGCTCTTTCTCGATCTTTTCGCGAGCACTTAATATAAGCGATGTATCGATTTCCTTGGTTGTGATTTTATCGTATAATTGAAGTTGTGCATCCAACACAATCTCACTGACTGAAACGTCAGATATTCCTTCACATGCACGTTCTACATTAGCATTAATCTTCTCGACAATAAAGTCTTGAAGACGACCATTTCGTTTTTTTACTTTTATATCCATATTGTGTTATAAATATTAACATTTAGTTGGGGTTCTGTCAATTTAAATTGATTATATGTTGATAACTTTTTCAGGCTTGACAACGGTGTTGTATTTTGATAAAATAGTTGGCATGATTCCTTTATTTAAAAGCCACTATTCAATCGGCAAAAGTATATTAACTCTGGATGATCCAATTACACACAAAGAAGGTGGATCGGATAGTGTTTTTAGCATTGCTGTAGAAAATAAATTAAAAGAAGTTGTTTTGGTTGAAGATTCTCTTACGGGATTTCTGCAAGCAAAAAAGAACGCCGACAATTTAAATTTAAAATTAATCTTTGGATTGCGCATTGATATGCGAGAGAATGCAAGTATCGATCCAAAAGAAGAATCTGTAAAGAGTTCACACAAAATTATATTGTTTGCGCGAGACGCTGAAGGGTGCAAATTACTAAACACAATATATAGTGAAGCATTCACCAAACACCGCAATTGCGTGGATCACAAAGTGCTCAAGAAACATTGGAATGATCAACATCTAATTTTGGCAATACCTTTTTATGATAGTTTCATTTATAACAATCTTATGAAGTTCGCAAATTGCACACCAAGTTTCGGCTTCACACAACCAACCTTCTTTATCGAGCAAAACGGCTTACCTTTCGACAATTTCCTAGAACAAAAAGTAAAAAACTACGCCTCTAAAAACAACAATAAAGTGGAATATACAAAAAGTATATATTATAAAAACAAATCAGATGTAACTGCGCTACAAACATACAAATGTATTACAGGTAGAACATTTGGAAACAAAACATTAAGTAAACCAAATTTAGATCACTTCGGTAGTAATGAATTTTGCTTCGAAAGCTGGAAGGAGAATAATGAAAGAATCACTGCTTAGATTTCAAAAGAACAAAAATTATCTTGTTTTTGATTACGAAACCTGTAATCTCAACTTGACTGCAAACAATAAGCCTTGGCAATTAGCATTTCTTGTGATAAAGAATAATAAAATTGTGGAATCTAAAGATTATTGGCTCAAGTGGGACGACTTGCATGTGTCTCCAGAGGCTGCAAAAATTACAGGATTCACAGAGGCAAAGTATAAAAAGAAAGCGACTTGTCCAAAAGCCGCACTTGATCACTTAGAAAAGTATTTGTATGACGATTCTTATCTTAAGGTCGGACACAACCTGCTAGGCTTTGATGTTTATATGCACAATCTACATCGCAAACTTGTTGACTCAAAGGCTCAAGCTGATTATAGCTACACAGAGCATCTTGTTGACACTTTGTGTTTAGCCAAAGCGCTCAAGAAGCGAATCAAGCTAGACAAGGATGACGACTTTCTTGCTTGGCAATATCGACTCAACCACTTGATCGAAAGAGGTTTGAGTTGTAATTTAAAACAATGCTGCAAAGATTTTGATGTTGACTTTGACGAGAAAATGTTGCATGATGCTTTGTATGACATTAACGTTAATTTTGAAGTATTTAAAAAAATGATATGGGAAATAGAAGTATGAGCGAATTCACAAAACAATTTACAAGTTATAAAGACTGCATTCCTCCAGGAGTGCGCCTTCCAAACATTCAAATCGAAGAAAAGTATTATAAAATGCTGGAAACATCTCCAGACATATCCAACTTTGACTTTCTTCGTAAACTATGTCATAAAGGCGTATACGATCGTGGAATCGATAAGTTTGATAATAAAAATGAATATTTTGATCGTGCGAAATCAGAATTAAAAATATTAGATGAACTAGGATTTATTGATTATATACTATTGAATTGGGATATTTTAAACTTTTGCCACGAGAATGATATCCCCACTGGCCCAGGAAGAGGTAGTGCGGCTGGATCACTTGTATTGTATCTTATTGGAGTGACTAATGTTGATCCTGTAGAATACAATTTGTTTTTTGAGCGGTTTGTTTCAAAAAGTCGTGCCCGTAAAACCGAAAAAGATGGAATCACTTATCTTGACGGAAGCTTGTTGGCAGATGTGGACAACGACATCGCTTATGAGCGTCGTGCAGAAGTTATCGATTATATCGAGCGCAAACATCCTGCTCGTACAGCAAAGATTCTCACATTAAATACTCTTAGTGGTAAATTATGCGTCAAGGAATGTGGTAAAATTGTTGGTGAATTTACCGAACAACAAGTTAATGAAGTGAGTGATACTATTCCAAAACGTTTTGGAGTTGTTGTGCCCCTTCAGACTGCCATTGAAGAGAGTGAAAAATTTACCGATTGGGCAGCGCAGAATGGAGAAGTATTTAATATCGCCCTCAAGCTTGAAGGTTTAAACAAAAACACTGGTGTCCACCCAAGTGGTATTGCCATTTCGTTCGACACAATGACTGATATCTGCCCCGTACAAACATCAAATGATGGTGCATTAGTCACAGGTTATGATATGAATTGGGTGTCTGAACTGATGGTAAAGTTTGATATTCTTGGATTGCGCACTTTAAGCGTGATTTATGATGTATGTAAGAGTCTTGGAATTGATTGCAATGAAATTGATCTTCACAATTCAGAAATTTTCAAGCCATTGCAGACCCTACGAGCGCCCCACGGCTTGTTTCAGTTGGAATCTGATACAAACTATCGTGTCTGCAAGAAAGTTAAACCACAGAGCCTTGAGCAGCTTAGTGCGGTTATAGCTATTGGTCGTCCAGGAGCTCTTGAGTTCTTGGGTGACTATGCGACTTATATCGAAACAAATGAAGCTCAAGTGATTCATGAATTTTTTACAGACGTTTTGGACTACACAGGAGGAATTCCTCTTTACCAAGAGCAACTTATGCAAATGGCGGTAAAAGTTGGATTCACTCTTGATGAATCAGAACAACTTCGTCGTATAGTAGGAAAGAAAAAGATTGACCAAATGCCTGCGTGGAAAGCCAAGATTGAAGAGAAAGTAAGACAAAAAGGATTGAGTCCAGATGTCGGAACAATACTTTGGAGTGTGGCAGAAGATAGTGCAAACTATTCATTCAACAAATCTCACTCCTTGAGTTATTCGGTTCTTTCTGCATGGACGACATATCTTAAATTTAATCATCCACAACAATTCTTTCTTTCATTATTAAAAATGACAAAGTATGAACCTGCGCCACAGGAAGAAATATCTAAAGTTAGTAAAGAATTATCTCATTTTGGTATAAAATTACTATCTCCAGACTTGGCCAAATCTGGCATGGATTTCTCCATTGAAGGTAAGGATATTCGCTTTGGCTTGAACAGCATAAAAGGCGTTAGTGAAAAATCTTTACAGTCATTGCGCGATTTTCGTTCAAGTGAAACGCCAACTAAATATGATATTTTTCTTGCTGCAAAGCAAGCTGGATTGAATATTGGTATTCTCAGTGCATTGATTCAGGCTGGAGCGCTAGAAAGTAAAGGGTCCAACAGATCACTTATGGTTCTTGAAGCTCAAGCATTCAATCAATTGACCGACCGCGAGAAACGAAACTTTATACTTCTCGGCGATAAATATGAATATAAATTATTAAATTGTATTGCTGATGCAAAAAAAGGTGACCTTGTAGGGGATGACAGTAAACCATTAATGAAAGAATCAAGATTCAAAACATTCAAAAAGAAATATGATGTTTATAAATCAATTTATGATAAAAATAAACAATATGAAACATTTGCAAATTGGTATTTTGAAACAGAACTTCTCGGATACAGTCACAGCTCTAATCTCAAAACATGTTTTACAGACAGTTACAATTCATTAAAAGATTCTCGCGACTTGCAACTCATGGATGCAGATGACAAGGGAAAGTTTATTGGCGTGGTAGAAGATTGCATCAAAAGAACCTCACGAAACGGCAACAAATATATGAAATTAAGTATCGCAGACGAGTATGGAAGATATGATGCAATGTTATTAAATTCTCGCAGAGGAAAATTTTATGACAGATATTTTGATTCTGAAAAGAAAACTCCTGGAAAAAAGAGTATAATAGTAGCATATGGACGCAAAGGTGAAGATATCGTTTTTCTCGATTCATTAAATATAATGGACGAAAAGATCTACATGAAAATGTCGGACGTTAAGTAATTTAGCGTGTAAATCAATGAAGATGACTCCAAAACCAAACTTTACGCCGCGTGCGCAACAAGCGATCAGTGAAGCAAAAAGAGTAGCCACTAAATTCGGAAATGAATTTATAAGCTTAGAACATTTGTTTTACGGAATGGTCAATTTGAATGCAGGAATTTTGAGCGAAATATTATTTTTATTACAGATCGATCAGGATCTTCTTAAAGAAGAGATCGAGAAAACATTCTATATTGTAGAAAGCGACAGTACTCAAGCTTTTATACCCGAAGATTTTCACGCAGAATATGATGAACATTTTCATCTTGTATTGAAAGTTGCAGCGAGTATTAGTGACAAACTTGGGCATGAATATGTTGGGGTAGAACACATGTTGCTAGCTTTATTAAAGTATGAACACTCTAGCATTCCCAGCTTTTTTGATCACTTTCATGCAAGTGAAGATGATATCATTGCAGAAGTACGAGAATATTTACATATATCAAAAGAACAAACTCCACCAAAACAAGATCGCGTAAAATTCATAAAAAAGAATGCTCAAACAGTAAAAGAATCAAAACAACCTAATCTCGAAAAATTTGCGACCAATTTAAATGAATCAGCAAAACAAGGAAAATTTGATAATATTATTGGTAAAGAAAGTGAAATATATGATGTGTCAGAAATTCTTTGTCGAAGAACGAAGAATAATCCTGTGCTTTTAGGAGAGCCAGGTGTTGGTAAAACAGCAATTGTTGAAGGGTTAGCTCAAAACATTGTCAAAGGTACTTGTTCCGATTTTTTAATTAGTAAAGTTATATACTCTTTAGACCTTGGATCTTTGATTGCAGGAACTAAATATCGTGGTCAGTTCGAAGAAAGATTAAAAGGTATAATTGAAGAAGCAAAAAAGAATAAAGATATTATATTGTTTATTGACGAAATACACACGCTTGTAGGCGCTGGAAGCGCTGAGGGTAGCATGGATGCCGCAAATCTGTTAAAACCTCTTCTAGCACGCGGAGAGCTCAAATGTATAGGTGCAACGACTCAAACCGAATACAAGAAAAGTATTTTAAAAGATGGAGCACTAGATCGACGCTTTCAATCTGTCAAAGTGATAGAGCCGAACAAAGACGAAACACGTCAAATTCTAGAAGGAGTAAAAGATAAATATGAAAGCTTTCACAGTATATGTTATCCTTCAGAAACTCTTGACTTGATTGTTGACCTTTCTGCAAAATATATTCTAGACAAACAGTTTCCTGATAAAGCTATTGACATTCTTGACCAAGTCGGATCAAAAGTAAAAATTAAAAACATAGAGCGACCTCAAGAAGCAAAAGATATTGAGCAAGAACTTGAACAGCTAGCATTAAAAGAATCTAAACTTCAATCTGTTGGATACGCATATGATCAAGTAGAAGAAGAACAATTAGATCTTCTTGAAAAATATGACCAAATCATAACCAAGTGGGCAGAAAAAACAATGAAAAAACGTATTTCTGTAAAACCTCAAGACATATTCGAAGTGTTAAGTTCAAGAACTGGAGTTCCAGTGAAAGATATGAGCAAAAAAGATAGTGAAAAAATGCTTGGACTGTTTAAAAATCTTAACCGTAGAGTTGTTGGTCAAAAACAAGCTTTACAAGAAATTTCTGAATCGATACTGCGATCCAAGTCAGGCCTTCAAGATCCAAACAAACCAGTGGGAAGCTTTCTTCTTGTTGGGGCAAGTGGAACAGGTAAAACTCACACCGCAAAATGTATCGCTGAATTTATTTACGGCAGTAAGAGCACGTTGATTCAAATTGATATGAGCGAATACAGCGAAAAGATTGCTGCAACTCGATTGATTGGTGCCGCGCCAGGTTATGTGGGATACGAAGAAGGTGGAGAGCTTACCGAAAAGGTTCGCCGCAATCCATACAGCGTTGTTTTGTTTGACGAGGTCGAGAAAGCTCATCCAGAAGTGCTTAACATTCTTCTTCAAATCATGGAAGAGGGAGTGGTTACAGATAATTCTGGCAGAAAAATACATTTCAACAACTGCATAATTATACTAACAGGTAATATAGGTAGCGAGAAAGCTGCAAAACCAAACATTGGTTTTGGTCAAAGTGACACTGAACAGGTAGCTAAAGACAAACTATTCACAGAACTCAAAACATTCTTTCGTCCAGAATTCCTCAATAGATTAAACGAAGTAATATTATTCAATGACTTTGATGTAAAAGGACTCACAAAAATAGTAAAATTAGAAGTGTCAAAAGTGTCAGATAAATTGGTCAATAAAAACATAAAAATGTCTATCACTCCAAAAGCGGCAACATACATTGCTGAGCAAGCTGCTAAAGAAAAAATGGGAGCTCGCCCAATACAAAGAATAATACAAAAATTAATCGAAAACCAATTGAGCACACTACTTCTGAGTAAAGAATTGCCTGAAAATTCAGCAATCAAGTTCTCGCTAATCAAAGGAGAACTAAAATACAAAATTACGGAAGAAGAGGTTTGACAGGGTTGGGAAGTTCAGGATCTTTAACTTCCATAGGATCTTCGAACTTCTCGCCTGGATTGTTGTGAAGATCTTCGCTAGTATCATTTTTCTTTTCATTGAAAATACTCATGCAAGCACTAAAACGATCACCCTGAATAGGATAACGTTTTTTCATGTTTGCATCTAATATGCAGCGAGTAATAAATTGATCTCCACTTTCTTGTGCGGCGGGAGTTGGATAACGTTTGTCTTGGTTGCTGAGATAATTGTTTTTGCTTTTTTCATCTTCTTCAGCTTCCTCTTTTTGAGTGGGAAACATTTTCTCATACTCAGAGTATTGTAAAGCTTTGTCAATGTTTTCGTATGCTTCATTCACACTCTTGCGTACCCAATCTTCTAGCTCTGTATCATCCTTTACCATCTCATACATTACTCTAGCTTTTTTCCAAATGTGAAACAATTGAGATTTGATGATTTTATTGGGATTAGAATTACTTTCTGAAATTTCGCTCATGATAATGTATTACACTGTTTTAATTGTAGTATCCGTTTATGCCTGTATTTTGTGTTGTATCAGGCGCGTCAGCGCCGTATACTTGACTAGGCTTAGCTCCATATAGGTTGTATGCATAAACAAGATTCTTGACGCGCTCCTGAGAGTCTAAATAGGCTTCTCGATAGCTTTTTGCGGTTACGTTCTTGTTTGATTTTTGAATCATTGAGTCACCTTCACGAATAACCTGAAAATCTGGGCTACCATCGCTGCCATCAATTCCGCGCAATACTCTGCGATGAGCTTTGCGGTTGTATTCACTCAGATACAATTCACGAATGATACTCTGTTCCTCTAAATTGAAACCGTCTGGACTATAACCACTAAACGAAGTAAAAATTAAATTGTTTAATTCGCCAAGATGACCTTCCAGCCAATTGGCAATCAATCCAATTTCTGTTGTGCGTGCGCTTCCTGAGGTGTGAAAGCCAATTTCTTCATCATATATCTTTGTAGCAAGCACGCCAAGTTGTGTGCCGTTGTATTGTCCTGGAACAAATGAATCAGCAGCATCACCAATCGAATGAGATCCTATAACCTGAGCACTAACATTCAGATCATAATCGTCATTACTCAAAGGAGATCCAAAATTAATATAAAAACCAGAAGTAGATACATTTGATAATATGTATGGTACAATTTCTGATGTTGTATCATTTTGCAAAGACGTTGTGACTAATGGGTCGGTCGCAAAATCGCTTGGAAAGTCTACAAAATGACTTGAAGAACCACTGGGTAGTGATTCTACAAACGAAACAATTTCTGGATCTCCTGCCATATCAACCCTTTAAGTAGTCAATAACTTCTTTGTGTTTTGGGTTGCTGGGGTCAAGCTTCATAGGTTCACCCATGATTTGAACACTTCCCTTGCCATGTAAACTTGCATCAAATGCACGTTTGATTTTGTTCTTTAAAACAGTTTTATTGCCAGCTGGAAATACTCCAACCTTCACCGCGAATGCTTGTAAATCTGTAAGATTCATGTCTTGCAGCATGTCAGAGAATACGCGCTTGTCATTTGTTTTGAATGGATTGATCTTTGCAATCCCTAAAATATCTTCAAGCTCGCGTGCCTTAGCGACTTGGTCTTCATAACTTTTTCCGTTTGTTTGTTGAAGATTCTCAAGTTGTACTTGCTTCTTTTTTGCGGTTGCTTTTTTAGAAGCAGTAGACTTGCTCGATGTTGTTTTTTTGTTTGCCATAATTTATACCTTTTTCCTTGTAGGATTATACACTAATATATAGTAAATTGATAAAATAAAAAATCCACCCCAGTTTCCTGAGGTGGACCTTTTATAAAACGTTAATTTTTAAATTAAAATTAAACGATAAGACCAAGTAATACGCGGTCGTCGATGATCATGCGACCCTCTTCAAGAGAACCATAATAACCAATCTTGGATTGACGTGTTACGAATTGGTCGTCGGATACGAGAGAAAACTCATCTCCGGACTCGGAATCGGTAGCTACTGCGCGAATCATAGACTCACGGCTGAGATCAACACCAACAAGAATTTCTTCGCCAGCTTGGAATGCTTGTGCAGTTCCGCCATTAGCTTGAACAGAATAGTTGTCAGCATAAGTGGTTGTTCCTGCAGATGTATTGAAGACATTGTTCCATGCTTGACCATCACCCATTTCATTGTACTCTTGAATGGATACGCCGTAGAACTCAGGAATTCCAGCGCTATTGAAGATAGCGTCACGCATAGTATCTGTTCCTGCGATTCCGTCACCAGCTGTTGGTGCTCCACCAGCTCCACCAATTGTGTTTACTGGGTTGTAAGCCAAACCACGAATTTCTTCTACGATTTCAGGAGAAACCAAGATGTCTGTGATTCCACGTCCACGACGATCAGCAGGTGTTCCGCCAGTCCAAGAAGTGTTGATTCTTTTGGCCTTGGTGAACAACTTGTTAAGATCGGAAAGCAAGAAACGTCCAGCTTGCGCAGAACGCATAACGTGTTTTTCGCTATTTGTTGTAGCATTAGCCAAAGCAGTCATGATCATGCTGGCAGAAGTTTTTTCTTGTTTAAGAAGAATTTCTTGAGCCATGCGTGTGAATGTCTTGCTAACAACGTCAAGTCTGGAACGAGAAGCGTAACGCTTGTCGAAACTCAATGCACTGTCGAGAGTATAAGTTGTGAACTTAAGTTCGCTTTGTGATGGAGCAACTTGGTTGGTAGGAAGTCCGCCAGGAACTGATTGACTCCATACTTGGATGTAATCTTCGTCAGTAATGTCGTGATAAAGATCCAAAGGAATACTTGGGCTCTCGTCACTGTTGAACTGAAGACTAGTAAACATGTTGCTTACTGTAGGAGCTGTATTAACAACTTCTGCCAAAACTGGACCGATAAATTCAGCCAAAGCAGTTTGAGCTTCATAGGCAACATCGCGATTCTTCGAAGCCATAGCTTTGATAAGCTCGGCTTGCTCGGGTGTCTTTTCTAAAGTAATTTTCATTATATTAAATTTCCTTTCTTAGAAGCTGATCTTGCAGAGAAACTTATCTGATCCGCTTTTTGCAATTACAGACCCCAATGTTCCAGCAGCGTCTCCTTCGAGTTTGCCGTCTGTAGCAGAGATTTGTAAATTATCCCCAATACTAGGAGCAGCTGCAAAAGCCGATACATCAAGAAGAACTAACCCTCTTGTCAAAACAGGAACTGTTTGACCGGGAAGAACTGCTTGAGCTTCGTCCAATTTTTGTTTGTAATAGAGAAGTTTTTCTCCATTTTCGTCGTAAGCCAAGGTTTCACGCAATGTGATTCCAACAGCCACGTCGCCAACGCCAGCAGGTTCAACTGTCATACCGTTATAGGGGTATGCATTGTATCCGATGTGTGCACTTGTTGGACTTGCTCCGAGATACTTTCTAAGCTCATCGCCAGAAGCATGCTCACTAAGTCCACCAGGCAGATCACCGGGCAGTTCACCTGTTTTTACTTTGACCACAACACCAGAATCATGATCTCCAGATGCAACTTCTGTCCAACCAGCAAAGCCAGCTGCTTCAGTAGATGTATCTAAAGAGAACAAATTCAAAACGTCATGTTCACTGTAGTCACGGTATGGTAGTATTCTTTTTGCCATAATTTTTTTCTTTCTATATATTAGTATGAAATTTTAACAGATTCTTTGAAAGTCCTAGAAAGACGATCACGAAGTGAGTCTCCCTCGGAGGAACTTTCGTTGTTGTTTACTACAGCAGCTTCTTCAACTTCAAGAGAATCAAGAGCTTCAGATACTTCGTCGGAAGTTTCTTCTGTAGCTTCTACCTCTTCTTGAATTTCGGATGCTTGTGCAACTTCAACTTCTGTTTTTTCTTCTGTCGCAGCTTCGACTGTTTCGAGACGCTTTGCAACTTCTGCAGCTACGCGATCTTCGAATGCCTTTTGCTCGGCAGCGATAAATTCTTTGTTTTTATGTTTCCAAACCTTGGCAAGCTTTTCTTGATAACCAGCGAAACTTTCTTCAGTTTCGTCAAGGTCAGTAAGTTCAGATGCTACGATCTTGGAATCCTCTTCGTCGAGGTCATAGATTTCGTTCAACAACTCCATGCGGGCATTGAAACGAACTTCAGATTCGCGAGCAGTATTCTCTTGTTCGAGAGCTGAAAGCTTTTCTTGAGTGGATTGTAGTTGCTGCTCAACTTCGCCCATTTTCTCTTGAAGAGAATTTTGAGCCTGAACAGCTTCGTCTTTTTCAGCTTTAGCCTTTTCAAGATCAGCAACGTATTGTTCGCCTTTCTCGCGGATAGCCTCGATAAACACTTTTGAGATGCTTGCGACGCTCTCTTCAGAGAAATCTTGGTTGCCAAGCTTTTCGTCTAAAGCTGCTCGGAATTCATTTATGATTGTGTCTTTGTCCATAATAGTATTATTATTGGTTTCTTTGTTTAGTACATTTTCCTGAGAGGAATGGGAAGTTTTTTTACTTTTTGTTATTAATTTGTCGATTGGTTCATTTCTGCTGGATGCTGCAGTCTTGGGTTCACCTTGTTGAGTGACCAAACCTTTTACATCTGCCGCAGGGTTGGAAGTGAAACCTATTCCCAATGGATATATCTCACCAACAATCAAGCGATTAACTTTTCGACCGTCTTTCAATGTTCCTTTTCCGCCCAAAGATTTTAAATAAGGAGAATATGCTTCAATCTCTTGAGGATCTGAAACAATTGTAGATTCGTGAAGATCATCTCCACCAACAGAGATTACATAATCATTAAAACCAACTTCCCAACTCGTGGAAACAGTTTGATAATAATCGCTATCTGCATCAGTTGAGTTGACCACAAGATCAGCAAACTCTTTACTTGCTGTTTTGTAGACTACTGCGGCAAGTGCGATATTGTAAGCGCCTTCGGTAATTAAAGCTTCATCATCGCTCATCAATTCAGATGAATCATCATATCTTGAAAATCCAGCAGATACAATGTGTCCAACAATTCTATCGCGATCATGCTCTATATTGGTTGGCTTGTGAACGAAGTAATCTTTTATTGCTACAGCTGCTTCGCTGGCAATTCCGTCTCCATTTTTATTAAATTTATTTACTACTGCTGCGTTGAAAGCTACGCCAAGCAGGTCGATGTTTCGGTCAAGATCTATATTTTGAGGAATCAAAGGCTTGAGTGAATCAAGGGACGCTTTGCTGATATTTGAATTCTCAATATCACTTGATGCGAAAACTACGCTATCAAAAGTTGTTGTGTATTTATATTCTTTAGACATTTAAACAAAAGGTACACTCACTTTATAAACATGGGAGTAAAGCTATAATCAATATTCTGTGTTTTTGCGTTCATCATATCATAATACAATTTAACCATCCAGTTGCCAAGTATTAATGCAGAATAACTATCTTTTCTTGCTTTCTCGGGACCTGTTTGGCGTTTCAAACTTGGTGGCAAGTCGAAATTTTGTGTGCCACTTGCAGAGGTCGTAATTTGAACAAGTGAACATTGTGTCTTGATTAAATTCATCATGTCAAATTGATGTTCCACAAAGTCGATCATTTTTGCAGCATTTGTTTGACGCTCTAAACTCTGAGATGTTCTCAGAAACTTGATGTCTTGAATGGGTATCTTTTTGTTGCGTTGTTCATTGTATGCATCGTCAATCGCGCGGCTTGCAAAGAAGATTCGATGATGATCAAAATTTGCTTGCAACAATTCATTTGCTAATCGTATCCATTGACTGGTAGGCTTTCGCAGATAACAAATTGTTTTATCTTCTAAATTATATTCTTTCTTTCCTTCTATCAATTTTGTTTGATAGTGTTCCAAATCATCAAAGTTTGTGTTTAGGCACTTGATGTTTATTTTGTTTTTCTTGAATAAACTACTTTCATTGCATGCATTGATAAATTGTACGCCTCCATTATAGTCACCAACAACAGATACAATATTAAAATGAGTAAGCAAATAATAAAAATAAAAAATGTGTTGTTTTAAATTTGTTCCGCTGAGTGCATAGCTGTGAACAACAGTTCCTATTTTTTTGTCGTCATTCAATTTGAGAACCATCATTGCAAAGTCATCACTGCTTTCACTTTCTGCCCAACTAGGGTCAAATGCAAGAATATATTTTGCACCAACCTCACCGCAAACTTCTATATTCGGAGACTCACCCTCCTTGAGTGTACAAGATGCCATTTTGGATGTTTTAAAGTATCCACTACTATCATCAGTGAATATCGATCCAAACTCTCGATCAAACTGACTCTGACTCATTGTTGACTTCGCCTGACTCAATAGATTTTGATCGTACAACTGTTTTGGTGCGCAATCATAACTAAATTGCATTATTACCCTATGAGCTTCGCTTTGTTTTGTGCTACCACTTCGTATCAAACTTTCAAACTGTTCATATGCTTTGTACATATACTCAAATTTATAACTTGCAGAAGAAAGAGCTATAAGTTTATTGTTTTTCCAGACGTGTCGATCATCTTCACTCATTTTGCCTTGATCAATTAAATCGGTTTCTAAATTATACAATGATTCTCGTTGTGTTGGATTTTCCACAACACTCAAGAATGGTATGATAACCTCATTATAAATACGCTCGGGCATGAGCGCAAACTCATCGATGATGATTCTATGAAAACGAAAACCACGAAGCTTCTCACCGTCACCAAGTGGCAATGCACGAATTCTACTGCTTCCAATTTCTAGCAACCATTCATCATTGCTTTTTGATTTGTGTGTGATGCATTGTGAAAGATATGCAGCGCCTGGCTTGCTGGCAATATCTTCTATTTTTTTAAAGATCATTTTTGCCTGACGAAATGATTTAGAAAGTATACCAATCTCAACCCCTTGATTTAATAACGCATCAAGATATGCATAAATTGCGGTGGTGAATGATTTACTCATACCCCGACTCCACACGCCCATAAAGTAATCTGTCTCGAACATAGCCTTGATTGCCATATGCTGAAAGGGAAACAATTGCACGCCGCTCACCAAGTCAGCAGTGAATGTTATATTTTCTCTTAAAAATTCATACAACAATAATTTAGCTTCCTTCTCTTCAATAAAACCTTTAATCTCTCCAAGTTTTTTGTTAAAGTCGTCGTCGCCTCTGCGCGAAAGTTGATTTCCTGTTTCCCAAGCCATTATATTAATTGATTGCTGATGTAATATTGTAAATCAACATTCCATAATTTCTTACCTAACGTTAAAATTTTTGGAATTAGTTGTTGGGACTGCTCTCTACTACCTGTAAAAATAAACTGGCAATGACCAGAAAAGTCGTGCGCCAATACCCTCATGTTGTGATAAATATACTTCATATTGGATGTGTGTGGCGACCATTTATTACGCTTTTCCATGGTGCTCATATCTGTTTCTGTTACCACAAAAAGATAACTATCAAAATCTTTCGTGCGTTGTAGTTCTGCGCGAAATCGGTTTAGACTGTTTTTGCTTAGTGTGGATTTAAAATCTGTTTCACTTTTTCGATCAACATATGTATAATCGTAATGATTGCTACCCACGGCGTAGTCCCCAAAGTCTAATTTTAATGATTCTGAATTGTCAAACTCAAGGGGTTGCTGTTCACGAGTGTCAATAAATATTTTAACATCATCTGGCACAGGATTTTGCCATTCATCTGGCAATCGCGTACTAAACAATGGCTTAACTCCAACCAAATCACAAGCTTTGCTATATGAGCCAAAATGTTTTTGATATAAATCAACAGTTGGCATGTCACTCGTCTTTAGTTCTACATGCGACGGGCCAAACTTTAACTCCTTACGTTTGATTCTTCGATCAAGCAATTCAAGAATATATTCTTTTACTTGTGCATCTGGTGTTTTTGCGCACCAATCTAATAATTGTTTTCTGTTGGCAAAATCGCGGTCAAAATATTGTTCTTTATTTTTAAATGGCAAAGGTTCTCTGGTAAGTAAATTATTTCTAGGATAATACCTAGTATAATATTCCGCAAGAGTAATTTTGTGTGAACGCAAGTGCATGTGCAATTTCTTTTCGTTTTCAAATTGTTCGGAACATATTTTACAGGTTATCATAACTCAAATCCGTATATTGTTAACCAACTCTCAGGAAATCTCCGTCTATGTCCAACAAAACCCTTTCTTTGCAACCACCAAAATACATTCACGAATATTCTTGGAATATTTAATCGAAATCCTCGAGTGTTTGACACATGAGGTGTCTCAGAATATAATCGTCGGTACAATATACCACAATCAATTTGCTGCATATCACAATCAATTATATGTACATTTCTTACCATTGGACGATCAACATCATCATAATCTGTCCAATTGCCCAAATCGATACATGCACCATTCCACCAATTTTTAAAAGAACCAATAAATTTACAATTCTTAAATGTTATATTTTTTGCACCACCCTTGCATGTTATATGTTGTGTTGTATTTGAATTAGCAAAGAATGTACAATTATCAAAGGTTATGTTTTCTCCACGAACAATGTCAACGCAATCTTCACTACCACCAAATATCTGACTGTTTTTTACGATCACATTTCTGCAAAAGCTCAACTTCAAGCCCTCAACTGCTCCACCACCATCAATTGTACAAGAATCTATTGTTAACGAAAACTCTGGCTGTCCTGGGCGCCAACCAAAGCTTAAAGCTGCGGATTCTTCTTTTTCTGGAGAATCGCAAACAAAATACTTTCCATATAATACTTTTTCCTTAGATGACATCTTCTTTGGATATGCCAAGCACTCGAGCCTTCCAGTCTGGCATGGACTCTAAATGATCGGCTTCTTCTCGCGCAGCTTGCTTTTGAAGCTCGGCAATTTTGATCATAACTTCACGCTCCTCTTCTTCTTGAAACAATTGTACGAGCGCAAGAATGTTAGCGTTTTGTTGTTGTTTTGTGTTGATTCTTTTTGAACGGTCGCCTTGAAGTTTTTGAATGAGTGACTCCATTCTTTTTTCGCATTGATTGTATTCTTCGCTTTTTGTTTTTAATAGTTCGGCCAATCGAACAGTTAGATCTTGTTGATCCTCTGCCTCATCAAACATTCTATTCAATTTATTGATTGCACCTTGTATGTTTTTTAAATGTATATAATCCATACATACATTGATGTATAAATTAATTTCATCACTTGTTAAATCTGGTTTGTCCCAGGTTGCACGCACAAATTCTGCTTCAAATAAATCGCGATCTTCTTGACTGTCATAATTATTTATAACTTGTATAAAGCGGGGAGAAGCAAGAAAGCCACCTAACGATTCAATTCCTTTTCTTTCCGCCATACTCAATTTATTTTCGTCAATACGGGTTTGAGCATAATCATTTATTTTCTTTATGATCTTGCTTGGAGCTTTGGGCGGAGAATATTTCCTAAAGGCCGCGTCTTCAATCGCAGGAGTTGTTAGGTGTTCATTGCTTTCAACGTATGCATGAATAGCAACGTATTCTTGACCAACCTTTGTTATTCTTGCTTCTGGAAACAATATGCCCGCAACTTGACTGCAAGTCATACCATCACTAATAGAGTTATCAATAAAATCTTTTTGTTCTTGATTTAAAGATATTGGGTCTTTCGCACCAAAGTGTCGGGTCTCATAATTTATTTCGTTATCAGCAAGAAACTTTCTAACGGCCCTACCTTGTTTGCTGCGACCATCAATATTTTCTAATTCTGGAAAAACTAATTGAGTCAATTCAGTTAAATCTGTGATGCTACCAGCATTCTCGCGGATAATATCTTTTTGTTTTTTTGTTAAATCCATGGCGGGTCACTTCTTAAGGATATGACATCTTCACGCTCGAGTATTTCTTGCGCTTTTTGTTTGAACATTTTCTTTAAATTCTTTATTTGCTTGTAGCCAGCCTTGCGACCTTTTTCGCTGGTTTTGTATCCCATTTTTTCTGCAACCTCTTCTTCGTCCAAGTGTTGAACAAATAATAATTCGTATACTTGATATTGTTTTTCGTTTAATTCTTTTTGCATGTGAATGTTTAATTTGGCTTGTGCATCAAGAATATCAAAATTATAATCTCGCATGGATCCAACCTCGTGAGTATGATTCTCGAGGGCTAATGCCATCTTGATTCCGTATGCAGGCTTCTTGGTTCGCTCCCACTTGGCGTACAATGGGCAGGAAGAGTCCTGCAAGCCGCTTTTAGTGAATCCGCATAGAGATGACTCTCCTCCATCCTTTGTGGCGCAATTTTGATTGAACGGACAGTTCAGACAAGGTCTCACAAAGTTGCTGTAATTGTTGCGCAAAATGTTTTTCATTTGATTGGTTATGATTTTGTTAATCCATGGCTTGAGAGATCTTCTTTGATCCCATTGATGCCATTTTTTATGAATATGAGCTCGAATGATCTGCTCAACATCATCAAAATCAAACCATGCTAAAGAATCTAAAAACCACTTGCCTCTTCTTTTTTTTATTTCAAGATCAATTTCTTCTGACTTGTCCTCGTAAGTGAATTCAGGATTTTCTTGGTCGGCCACGTCGTTTCGCTTTTTTTTGAGGAGGATTGGGTTGATCATCTTTATTGATAGCTTCTATTTCTTCGAGAGGAATAATATCCTTGAGGCTAAATTTATTTTTGTCTTGCTCGATACTGTATGAAAATTTGGTTATATCTGGCACTTCGTATACATCTGTACCATCAGGATCGTCAATCTCTGCATGTTGAACAGGAGCTCGTCGTTTTGGAGCTCGACGGATGGGTGTCGACTTGCTTGCGCTGGTCGAACTCGTTTTAGCCGCAGATAATATGTTTATACCCTCTCCACAACCACCGCAAAATTTTGGTGCCTGAACAGAGTACATATTTTTAAAACCACAATGAGGACAATATGAGAAAGCCATAATATATTTATATTATAGCTTAAAATATAATTATATCAAATAACCGCTAATTACGCGTGCTTGTTTCTTGACAAATTCTTCAGCCTCATCACTCCATACTCGATTCTCTTTTACGTAATCTAATATGATGATACCAAGTATCTTACCATTTAATGTTTTGATTGGTCTAGCAAACATACTTTTCACACCCTTATCTTCAAGAAATGATTTGAATGTTATATCATCAGTATATTTTTCTAAATTTGGACACTTAAATGTTTTTTCTGATGCTATATCTTTTGTGAGGCCGTGAAAATTTGAGGTGCGAATATTCTGTATTTTATGACACTCAGAACTGATTCCCTCGCTAACCACTTCGTATGTGCAGCTTAGCTTTTGTTGACTTCTTCCAGAAAAGTAGTGTTCTCCATTATGAAACTCAAGAACATATGCTCTATCAGCTTCGGTTTCTGCAAGAACATATTCTAAAGCTGTGACAATGCTACTATGCTGATTCGGATCGTAGCTAAATTCTTTACTCTTTCTTTCATCGTACCTTATTTTAAAGTACATACCCGCAACAGCAGTGATTGCTGAAACTACACCCGTTAAAACACTAATTATATCAAGTCCGCTATTCATTTTTAAACAATTTCGATGAGAGGGCCAAAAGCATAACCGATCCTATTATAATTGAGAACCATAACAAGGGTCCATAAATATCAAGCTTTTGCAATTCATCACTAATATATAATACATTATTTTCTTGACCAGGAGAAGCTTTTTCCGCTATTTCTTGCGGTTTCTGTATAAACTTTTTTACGCAACCACTAAATAATAAAAAACACAATCCTATATATCTCATCTACGTTTACTTGGTATCGCATAAAATCCAACCACCATAAAACACAAATCCATAAAACTAGCTAACATCAATCCTCCTGTCATTTTTACCATCTCCCAATCTTTGCCTCCAAATATCCAACTCACAAAGCCAAGCTTTCCTCCATCTCCTTTGGGCACAATGATGTTGTATTCTATTTGTGGATTCATTGCATAATAAATCATCAAAAAACACATAGTGAAAGTGATACTCATAAATAATATTCTACGAGACACTTTGACAAAAGAATCACTGCTATTTTTTTGTTGGCTGTCGATTAATGCCTTGAGCATCGTTTCATCTCGCGCAGCAAGTGCCAATTGATCTTGACGTTTTTGATCCAACCATGCGTTGAGCAGATTGCAGCCGAGCTTGATCGCGGCACCTATGATAGTGTTTAATATTGGTCCCATATATTGATGTACACTTTTAATTTTATTGACTTGTGTGTAATATAAGGTATGTCACAACGAAACATCCTAGAAACACTCAGTAAAAATCTAAATTCTTATCAATCAACATGTTGGTTAAAAACAGAAAACGCAAAATTAAATGGCGCGACTCCTGCAGAATTGATGATGGAAAATAA
>Ga0206130_10000658_pt1 | contig 55580 bp, 31 predicted proteins | sample Helgoland_Spring_9_FD_148637 | JGI IMG/M metagenome (GOLD analysis project Ga0206130, IMG submission 148637) | Pelagic subsurface seawater microbial communities from Kabeltonne, Helgoland, North Sea - Helgoland_Spring_Bloom_20160512_1 | ecosystem: Environmental > Aquatic > Marine > Epipelagic ...
TTTCAGCCCGGGGTTCCTCCTTCGCCACCTCCTTCGCTGAAGCTATGGCGGTCAAGAAGGCTACGGGAGGACAAGTGGCGCAACGCAGTGAAGCCTACCCCGGGACAACCGCACCAAAAATTCCATCAACCCCAACGGGGTTGCGTATTTCAGCCCGGGAGAGGAAAAACATTGATCCCGTTCTGGAGGTTGATTCAACAAAATCCACCAAGCAGGCGAAGCCCCAAGGAGGGGCTGCATTCTGCTGCCCAGCAACCCCGGCCACATCCTCAGCGATTTCCAGATTCCTATTTGAGGGAGGGATCAGTTTTCGTGTCCCTCTATCTTCGCTGCGCTCCGGTTGGCGGCAGAATGACCGCCACTCTTTGGCCAGCACAGATCTGTGTCTCAATTACTTCCCACTGAGGCCACCCAATTTCCCGGGAGGTCAGGATGTCTGAGTCTTCCTTTCGCGCATTTCGTCTTTTTTCGCGGGTAAAAATGAAGTCCCTTGAATTCAATTTGAAACCCGTTGACGAGTTCTCTTTTTTGGTTACAATAAGGGTGTGATCAAGAGCTTCGGAGATAAATTGACCGAGAAAATTTTCTCTGGAGAAAAACTCACCAAGCAAGAACGAAAGCAAATAGGATCGTTGAAAGTGGAGAAAGCCGAAGCTCGCTTGGATCAGTTGGACACAGCTGAAGAGAAAGATCTTTTGCTCGCGCCGCATTTATTTTACCACAATCTAAAAGGAACCAATCGATATTCAATAGACGCTGATTCTCGCAAATCTCTCTGGCGAATTACCTTTGCGTGGGAGGATGATGAAATGAAGGATGTGCTCTTGGTGAAAATCGAAGATACACATTAATACCCAACCCTATGATCATATGATGAAACGAGATACAACAAAGGTGCCACGGCGTCTGTCGAATGCGGCGGCCAGCCTGGTCGAAGATACTTTGGAGCATTATGAGATTTCCAAGGCAGAGGCCGCCCGCGCAATGAACATTCCTCGGAGCCGACTATCAGATATTATTGCCGGGAGAAAAGGGGTGAGTGCAGATACAGCTTTACGCTTCGAGCGTTGTTTTGCGGTGCGTGCCGAGTGGCTCATGCGTCTTCAAGCCAAGTGCGATTATTACAAAGCATACCATGAAAAATCTCAGGACATTAACAAAGAGGTGAAGCCATGGGTCGTAGCGTGATCAACCCGTATAATGGGACACCCACTTGTCGCGCCGAAGCCTCTGGTGTAGGAGGTAGCAAGATTCGCATAATTCGTTAGATTCGTGGTTTCCAAAAAAAGTATCAACCCGCGTGTCTCACCGCCTCCGCTGATGCCTCTCACGATACTGACTCGGCGTCATCCCTGTGATTTGCTGGAAGGTCTCGCGCATGCGTTTCGGGTTGTGGAATCCTGCTCACCACTTTCAGTTACACCCCCGGATATCCTCAAGATTGATCGAAGGGTTGATTCCGGGAAGGAAGCCGTCTAGAAAATGCCCATGGCAAAGCAATTACGATGGGGGATTCTCGGTGCGGCAGGGGTCGCGCGGAAGAACTGGGAAGCGATCAAGAACTCGGGCAACAGCGTGATCACGGCGGTGGCGAGCCGGGATCTCTCGAAGGCGCAGGCGTTTATCGACGAATGCCAGGCGCAGGTGCCGCACGACGTGGTCCCGCGGGCGGTGGGCAGTTACGAGGAGATCATCGCGGCCGATGATGTCGATGCGGTCTACGTGCCCTTGCCGACGGGCTTGCGGAAGGAATGGGTGATTCGCGCCGCGGAGGCCGGCAAGCACGTCATGTGCGAGAAGCCCTGCGCTCCAAATGTCGCGGATCTCGAGGCAATGACGGCGGCCTGTGCCGCCAACAAGGTGCAATTCATGGATGGCGTGATGTTCATGCACAGCGACCGCATGGGGAAGTTGCGCGAGCTGATCGACGACGGCGAGAGTGTTGGCAAGATCACGCGCATTGCGACGGCCTTTACCTTCTGCGGCGGCGAGGAGTTCCTCGCGGGCGACATTCGGCTCAACAGTGATCTCGAACCGGCGGGTGCGCTGGGGGATCTGGGTTGGTATACGGCCCGGATGACGCTCTTCGTGATGAACTACGCCATGCCGAAATCACTGCGAGCCACGATGCTGTCGGAGTATCAGCGTGACGACAGCCCGGCGCCGGTTCCGACCGAGTTGAGCGCGGAGTTGTTCTTCGACGACGGGGTCTCGGCGACCTTTTATAATTCCTTCCACACCCGGAACCAAGGGTGGCTGCACGTGAGTGGCTCGAAGGGCCACCTGCGGGTCGATGACTTCGTGCTGCCCCATCTGGGCGGGACGGCGGAGTATACCGTCTCGAATCCGGAGTTCGTGGCGGACGGTTGCCAGTTCACGATGGATCCGCACATCCGCCGCGGGGCGGTCGAAGAGGTCGCCAACAATCACCCCACGGCCCAGGAGACGAAGCTGTTCCGCACCTTCGCGGAGTTGGCGCTATCCGGGACCCCTGATCCGTTTTGGCCGGATATTGCGGTGAAGACGCAGCGTATCCTCGATGCCTGTTTGAAGTCGGCCCGGAACGGCGGGGAAACGATCTCGTTTTGAGCCATTCCAGGCCGCGATGCGCTCGAGTGCGGCAATTTACGGGGTGGCAGGTTGTTTTTTATCCAGGTAAGCCGGATTAATGCGTGCGGCTTTATCCCCATTTCTTGCGATGGGAGTTGCTGTGCTGAGGATTCCGGGCAGGTGGGAGGGGTTTTCCGGGCCGTATTCTGAGCGTTCAAGGGTGAGTATGAACTTACCCGTGGCTTTCTGGGTGAGTCTCTGGGGGCGGTCGGAGGAGACTTGGCCGTCGCTGGAGAAGAAATAGAGGTGTTCGAGCTTGGTGGCAGGGTTCGCTTTGGAGGAGAGGAGAAGGCGGATGGTGGGGGCGTTGGGAGGGGAGAGGAGTTTGACCGACCAGTTGGTGAGGGGTGTTGGCAATTTTTCTTTTGCAGTCGTGAAGAGGGGTCGGGAATCAGAGGGGGTTGCTTTTCCGGTTGGGAGGGTCAGTGAAAGGGAGGTGTTTCCAGGGTGGCAGGTTTTGGCGCAGGCCATCCAACTGATTTCAGCATGGAGGGTCTTGTTCCTGGCTTCGATCTTTGAAGGGGGAGTGATTTGAATCATCAGGAGAACGTCGCGATGAAATCCGTGAGCGGGATGACCTGCCATGTCGACGATCTCCGGGGTGGGCCATTGGATGGGACCGGCGGTGAAGCCCGGGGGTAGGGTCCACTCGATGTCAGTAGGGATGCCGACGATGCCGGGATTTTGCCAGTAGGTGTGGTAGTCTTTGTGGTGGTGGATGTGGAGGCCGACGGTGAATGGCTTGGCTGGCTCGATAGCGGTGGTGTCGGAGACCAGTTTGAGGTCGACGCCGGTGAGGGGCTCGGCGTGGCAGACGCCGAGGGTCAGCAAGATGGTGATGAGGAGTTTCATTTGGATGAGGAGGGAGCGCTAGCGTTCCCACTTAAATTTGAAGTTGTCGTTCTCGGTGTGAGCCTCCTCGAACAAGCTGACGGCCTTGGCGACGAGATCCTTGTTTTTGTCTGCGAGGTTATTTTTTTCGGCGGGGTCTTTGAGGATGTCGTAGAGTTCGATGGGTGCCTTCTGGCCCTTCTTGTTGAGGTTGAGTTGGACGGCTTTCCACTGGCCGTCTTGACCGAATCGAACGGCGCGTTTGCCGCCCTGCTTGTGGAATTCCCAGTAGAGGTAGTCGTGTTTCTTCTGTTCTTTTCCGGCGAGGGTGGGGAGGAAGGAAATGCCGTCGAGCCTTTCTGGGATAGGGGTTCCGGCGAGTTCGCAGACGGTGGAAAAGACGTCCCAGTGGGCGGAAATGTGCTTGGTTGTGGTGCCGGGAACGATCTTGCCGGGCCAGCGGACGCTACGGGTGGGGGCGCAGACGGTGGAACCGGAGTAGTGGTCGGTGAATCGCATTCCCTCGGCGGCGAGACGGTCGATGTTCGGGGTGCTGAACTTCTTTTGGGCGTAGCAAGAGAAGTCGCCGTAGCCTGCATCATCGAGGAGGATATAGATGATGTTGGGGGCGGCGGTCGCGGTGAGGCTGAGGAGGCCGGAGAGGAGGGTGGTGAGGGTCAGGTGTCTCATAGACTGGATTCTCTGGGCAAAACTACGTTGCGTGACGTGGGAGTCATTCATATTTTCGCCATGGGAATCGAGATCGAGTAAGCTATCGGCGGAGAGGTGACTCTGGTCGGTGGGGGCGGCGGGATTTTTGAGATTCGTCGGGACGGAGAGGTGTTGTGGGATGCTAGGAATTTGCTTTTGAGCCTGAACGGTTCAGGGCGTCATTGGAGGGATAGCAGAGGGCTGAAAGGGGGCGCCGAACCGTGCGAGACCGGTGAATTGGCGCTTGCGCCAGCTTGATTGTCTGTGGAATCGTTTTGGCCGCGTATCGAATCAAGAGACAATCATGAAGAGTCAAAGAAACACGATGATCACCGCAGCTCTTGCGGCTATTGGCATTGGCCTCACCGGGATGGTTTCCGGAGAGGATTTGCCCAAAATTCACCACGACGACTTCGAATCGGCCGATGCCGCGAAGGCGTGGTTCCCGACTGATGCCAAGAAGTGGACCATCGACGAGCAGGCTGGCAATCATGTCCTGCACCTGCACGGCAAGTCGGACTACAACCCTCCGTTCCGCAGTCCGCACAGCATCACGCTCCTGAAAGACAAGGTCGTCGGGGACTTTGTTCTCACTGCCAAGGTCATGACCCTGCAGAAATCCACCGGTCATCGCGACATGGTTATCTTCTTCGGCTGGCAGGACCCCTCGCATTTTTACTACGTGCACCTCGGCGAGAGACAGGATCCGAACTCGAGCCAGATCTTCATTGTCAATGACGCCCCGCGCACTGCAATCACGGAGAAGAATGCCGGTGGGATCCCATGGGAGGACAAGCACTGGCACGATGTCAAAGTGGTGCGCAGCGTCGCTGACGGGTTGATCGAGATTTACTTCGACGACATGGAGAAGCCGGTGAAGGTCGCGCACGACAAAACTTTCCAGTGGGGCATAATCGGCCTCGGTTCGTTCGACGACCTCGGGCTGTGGGACGATGTCAAGATCAACGGAGTTGCAGTGAAGGGTCAGAAGCCAGTCCTGCCGCAGCCGAATCGCAAAGGTGCGACGCAGCAAAAAGCCCCGGCCAAACCAGCCCCGAAACCCAAGCCGCAGGCACAAGTTCAGGCTGCACTGAAGATCACCGCCAGTGCTGACCAGGGACAGGACGGCAATCCGCCAGCACTCGATTCCGGCGGCTACGTGGTGACCGAATGGGCGACGGATCCGAGTATCGCCAGAAGTGTAGCGATTTCGCTCGACGATCACGGTCGCGCCTACCTTGCCGTTGCCAGGCGCCGCAAAGAGTCGAGCCTCGACATCCGTCACCACCAAGATCTGGTAAAGACCGATTTGTCGTTCGAGACCGTGGAGGATAGGCGCAAATACTACCGCGAGCACCTGACAGGAAAGAGCTGGCTACCAGACAGGAACAAGGACGGCGTGCGCGATTGGAACGACCTCACCGTGCAGAAAGATAGTCTGGTGCAAGTCGCCGACATCGACGGCGATGGCTCGGCCGAATCGATCCGGGTGGTCGGTGAGTTCCATACCGAAGTGACCGGAATTACCGCCGGCGTCCAGGCGGTCGGGGGCGATGTGTTCGTCACCGCCGAGCCCGATTTTCTGCGCTACACGGACAAAGATGGCGATGGTTTTCCAGAAACCAAAGAAGTGGTCAGCACCGGTTACCAGGTGCACATGGGTCAGGGCGGTCATAATCTCAGCGGGGTCGCTCTCGGGCCAGACGGTCGCGTCTACTGGTCGCTCGGCGATAAGGGGCACTACGTGAAGACCAAGGAGGGGAAAACCTATCACGCACCCAACAGCGGGGCTATTTTCCGCTGCGAGATGGACGGTTCCAAGGTCGAACGCTACTCCACTGGCGAGCGCAACGCCCAGGAGCTCGCCTTCGATGCTTATGGGAATCTCTTCAGCATGGACAACGATGGCGACTATCCGGGCGAAAAGGAACGCGCGCTCTACATCACCGAAGGCAGCGAGCACGGGTGGCGGCTGAACTGGCAGTGGCTGCGAAAACAGGACTTCACCAAGATCAGCGGCATCGCCGCCTACAACCCGTGGATGGACGAGAAATTGTTCCTCCCTGACCGCGAAAATCACGCGGCCTACCTCACGCCGACGATTGGAAACTTTGGGCCTGGACCGTGTGGTTTCACGAGCAATCCCGGAACCGCCCTTTCGGAGGCGCTCTCCGATTGCTTTTTCATGACCAACAACAAGAACGAGGTTCGCATCTTCAAATTTCAGCCCAGCGGAGCCTTCTTCTCGTTCGAGGAACAGCCGGCGATCAAGGGGGGGCTCGCCAACACCGGGCTCGCGTTCGGTCCGGACGGCGCCCTGTATTCGGCTTCGTATGGCGGCGACCGCGGATCGATCTTTCGCTTTGACGTTGCAGAAGGGCAACGCCATCCCGCTCGTGCAGAAACCCAGAGGATACTCGCAATGGATTCGGCGAAGAGCGCCGCAGAAGAGCTCGGGATCTGGCTTGACCATGCCGACCAGCGAGTCCGCATGAAGGGGCAGTTCGAACTCGTCCGCCGAGGCCTGGCAGGCGGGGGATTAGATGTTTTGCAGAAGGCTCTCGTCGGAGCCAAGACCAAGCTCGGGAAAATTCACGCCATTTGGGGGATCGGACAGCTGTCCCGGACAGAACCTGCGGTGCTTACTTTCGTGTTGCCTGCATGGCACAGCGGCGATCCCGAACTGATCGCCCAGGCGGCCAAAGTGACTGGCGATATTCCAGGCGGTGTCGCCTTCCACGAAGGCCTGCTCGCCGGGCTCGAGCACGAGTCGCCGCGGGTGCAGTTTTTTTGCGCGATCGCCCTCGGGAATCGGGGGTATCGGAAAGCGATTCCGGCGCTCGTGGAGCTTCTCGCAACCGGCGGCGCGGTCGACCCCTACTTGCGCCACGCCGCCGTGATGGGTCTGAAGGGCACCATGTCTCCAGATCAACTTGCCGGACTTAGCAGCCACGAAAGTAAGGCGGTGAGGCTCGGTGCCATCGTGGCACTACGCAAACTGCACGCCCCCGAGGTCCGCGCATTTCTCGATGACACTGACGAATTCGTCTTGCTCGAGGCCGCGCGCGCGATCCACGACGACCAGTCGATTCCTGATGCCCTAGCGGATCTTTCCGGAGTGCTCGAGAAAAGCAATTTCGGCAACGAGGCTCTCATGCGCCGCGTCATCAACGCTGCTTTCCGCAATGGCTCTGCCACCGATCTACAGCGCCTTGCGCAGTACCTCGAGAGCGGCAAGGGCAACAGCACGCTGCGACGCACTGCCCTGGCCTCGATCCTGTGGTGGTCGCAACCGCCGGTGCTCGATCCGGTCGAAGGGCGCTATCGCAAGCATTCGCCCCGGGATCAGAAGCCGGTCAACAAGATCGTCGCCAGACTACTTCCCATGATCCTCAGCGAAGCGGATCTGAGCGAGGTGCTCCTCAATGGCGTGACGCTACGTGGGGAGGCCGCGTGGCTCGATGGATTCGATGGAGTCGATGAGTATTTTGGGAAATGGCCGGCGAATCTCCAGGTGTGCCTGCTCAGTGCCGTCGCCAAAGTCAATCATGCTGACTTGAAGTCTTTGGTGAGACTGGCGCTCGCCTCACCACACGCGGAGGTTCGAGAAATCGCCCGCAAACACGCAGCCAAGGCGGGCGTCCCGGCCTTCGACCTGCTCGTCGCAATCCTCGACGACCCCAAACCTGCAGGGCAGGGGAGAGCGGTGTTGGAGTTGGCGAAACTGGACTCGCAGCAGGCGCGCGAAAAATTGCAGGCTCTAGCGAAAGCGTACAAAGACGGTAAATCGAGCCGCGACTGGAAGCTCGAACTCTGGCAAGCGGCGAAAATGAATGGGATCGAACTTCCCGAGACACCTGACCGTCTGGAGTACGGAGGAGATCCGGAGCGCGGGAAGAAACTCGTAATGGAACACGCTGCAGCCCAATGCATCCGCTGCCACAAGGTTGGTAAGGTTGGCAGCGACCTCGGTCCGGATCTCACCAAGATCGGAGCCAGCCGCGATCGTCCCAAACTGGTCGCGTCAATGTTGGAGCCCAATCGCGAGATTGTGGAGGGCTACGGGACGGTGCAATTGAAGATGAAAAATGGGGAAGAGATCGCTGGTGTCCTCTCCAAAAAAGAAAAAGCCAATTGGATCATCACCATGGCTGACGGCAAGCCGAGAAAGGTCGCGGCGACAGAGATCGTCAGCCACACGCTCGTCTCATTGATGCCGCCGATTGGTCTGCTGATGAAGCCCGAAGAGATTCGCGATGTCATCAGCTATCTCGCCGAGCTCAAATAATCGGCCGTATTTGCTGCGGTAGCTGCTCCGTGGTCCTGAGCGCACTTGAGCGCACTTGAGCGCACTTGCGGGCTCCAAGGTGGAACCGATGTCGCATTTGGATCTGGTGGGCCACTGCAATTTGGAGCGAAGGGGCGGCTTCAGGCGCTCTTGTCTTGGTACCGTCTTTCCGCGACACTCTTGGCCATGAAACGTTTTCTTACCTTCGTCGCGCTGCTCTTCGCTCTTCCCGCGTTCGCTGCGGAGAAGAATATCATCTTTTTCATCACCGATGACGAGAGTCCCACGCTCGGTTGCTACGGAGACACGGTCGCCGTCACGCCACACATCGATGCCCTGGCGAAAGACGGCACACTCTTCCGCAATGCCTTTGCCACCACCGCGAGCTGCAGCGCGAGTCGATCGGTCGTCATGTCCGGGATGCACAATCACAAGAACGGGCAGTTTGGCCACCAGCACGCCTTCCACGGGTTCTCGTCATTCCACGATGTCGCCAGCCTCGCGCTCCCGCGTGTCCTCGCCAACGAGGGATATCGCACCGGGCACATCGGTAAATACCATGTCGCGCCCGAGCAGGTGTACCACTTCGAGACGTTCCTCAAAGGGCCCGGTCGCAATGCGGTGGAGATGGCGAACAACGCGAAGGACTTCATCACCGCGAAGGGTGACAAGCCGTTCTTCCTCTACTTCGCCACGACCGATCCCCACCGCGGCGGCGGGAAGGATAAGACCTCGACGCGCGAATTGAAGCCCGACCTCTTTGGCAATCTCCCCAGAAAAGGTGGGCACAAGGGAGTCGAGGAAGTGTTCTTCGATCCGGCGAAAGTGCCGATCCCACCGTTCCTCCCGGACACCCCTGAAACGCGCGAGGAACTCGCCCAGTACTACCAGTCCTGCTCGCGCATCGACCAGGGGCTCGGTCGACTTGTCGCGATACTCAAAGAGGCGGGCATCTACGATAAGACGCTCATCGTCTTCACGGCCGATCACGGCATGGCTTTCTCCGGGGGAAAGACGACGGTCTACGAGGGCGGCTTGCGGGTGCCCTTCGTCGTGCGCAATCCCTACGAAGCGAAGCGCGGCATCGAGTCGCAAGCGATGATCAGTCATATCGACATCACGCCGAGCTTGCTCGATTTCGTCGGGGGCCTGGACGAGGAGAACAGCCCGAAGAAGTGGGTCAACCCGAAGGATTTCTGGAAGGGGAAGGCACATGCCGCACGCGAAAATCGCAGCGGCGGCCACACCTTTCGCAACTACCACGGCAAGTCATGGGTTCCGATTCTCGGGAAGCCCGACGGCGAGCACTGGCAGACGATCTTCGCCTCGCACACTTTCCACGAGATCCAGATGTACTACCCGATGCGTGTCGTTAGGGACAAAAAATACAAGCTGATCTGGAACATCGCCCACGGCCTCTCGTACCCTTTTGCGTCTGACCTCTGGGCGGCCTCCAGTTGGCAGGCGCAGTATCGGAAAAGCATGAGCGCGCCCTATGGCACCAAGACCGTCGGTCAGTACATCCAGCGCCCGAAATTCGAGCTCTACGACATCGCCAACGATCCGAACGAATCGAAGAACCTAGCGGGCGACCCCGAGAGCGCGGAACTGCTCACGGAGTACCAAGACAAGCTCAAGGCGTTTCAGAAACGCATGGATGATCCGTGGATCATGAAGTGGGACTACGAGTAGCGGAGCGTGCATATCGACGAATTGCTATTGCATGGCCAGGTTCAAGGACTGGCGATCACACCGCGTGGCATGGAGCTCCCTGGAGCGATTGGGATTCGACGCCAATCTCGTCGCGGGAGACTTCGGTCAATTTTTCGATCAGCACTCCGTGAAAGATGCTGGCTGCTAGGAATTTACTTTTGAGGCTGAGCTGTTCAGGGCGGCTTGGGGTCGGACGACTGCGGCTGAAAAATTGATTCTCTTGTCATGGAATCCAGGTAGGCTCCCGACATGCGGACTCTCACCCTGATCCTTTGCCTCGCCGCCTCAACCTTCGCCGCGGACCAGCGCCCCAACGTGGTCCTGATCATGTGCGATGACATGGGCTTCAGCGATATCGGCTGCTACGGCGGGGAGGTCGAAACACCCCATCTCGACAAGCTCGCGGAGAGCGGGATCCGCTTCCGGCAGTTCTACAACAATGCCAAGTGCGAGCACACGCGCGCTTCGCTGGTCTCCGGGCAGTGGTGGCACCATGTCGGCGCGTCCGCGTCGGTCAGCTACAAGGGCAAGACCTTCGGCACACGCATGCGGGATGCGGGCTACCGCACGCTGATGGTCGGCAAGTGGCATGCGGGCCAAACGCCTTACCAGCGGGGATTCGACCGCTACTACGGACTGACCGATGGTTGCTGCAACTTCTGGAATCCGGGTCACGCCCGACCAGGTGAACCCGAGCCGGCGAAGAAAAAGGCGAGACGCTGGGCCATCGACGATCAGGAATTCAAGCCCTACACCCCGAAGGACAAGGACTTCTACACGACCGATGCATTCACCGACCACGCCTTGGACTATCTCGAGGAATACCGCGAAGAAGAAAAGCCGTTCTTCCTCTATGTCGCCTACACCGCTCCACACTATCCGCTGCACGTATCGAAGGAAGACGTCGCCAAGTATCGCGGCCGTTACGGAAAAATCGGCTGGGACAAGTTGAGGGAGCAGCGCTTTGCCAAGCAGAAGAAACTCGGCGTCCACATGCCCAACACGAAGCTGAGCCCTCGGGATTCCGAGTTGCCGGCGTGGAAGGACATCAAGCAAACTGATCGCGACGGGTGGGACCTGCGCATGGCCGCTTACGTCGCGATGATCGACCGCATGGATCGCAACATCGGGCGCTTGCTGGCCAAGCTCGACGACCTCGGCGAGGCGGACAACACGGTGGTCTTCTTCCTTTCGGACAACGGCGCGTGCCCGGACTCGGCCGACCGCTCGACGGTGAAGGGCTCGATGCCGTGGGAGGTGACCAGCTACCTGACACAGGGCCGCGTGTGGGCGAACGCGAGCAATACGCCCTACCGCAAATACAAGACGACCGATTACGAAGGTGGCACCCACACCCCGATGATCGCCTACTGGCCGGGCAAGACCGCCGGTGGCGGGTGGACAAACCAAGTCGGGCACCTGATCGATTTCACGCCAACGCTGCTGGAGCTCGCCGGGGTGGAGGTGCCGGCATCCTTGCCGGGCCATTCGCTGGTCCCAGTGCTCAAGGGTCAGGAGATCAATCGGCCTTGGCCAATCTACTGGCAGTTCGGCGGATCATCCGCGATGCGCGATCGCGATTGGAAGATCGTCCGCAGTGGCAAGAAGGCGTCGTGGGAACTCTACGACTTGTCGCAGGACCCCACCGAGGTGAACGATCTCACGTCGACCCATCCAGACCGCACCGCGGAGATGGCCGCGCAGTGGGACACTTGGTGGAAGGACAAAGGGAAGGTGGAATAGAAGAGTCACCCGATGGCCAACTGATCGAGCTTTAACGCACCGTCGAAGACCGGTCTTCAGGAAATACGGTGCAGCTTGTAGGGCGGGACTTTCCCGGCGTTCCACTGGCAGAGGTAGAGGTTTTCCTGATCATCCACGCAGACATCGTGTCCGTGGGTGACGAGATCCCACTGTTTCATGAACGGCAGGATCTTGCCCTCCGCATCGTAGGCGGGGGCGGCTCCGCCGGGGCCAGAGACAGGTCGGTTGTCCTTGTCGAGGATGATGATGAAACCGCGCCCCTTCCACATACGGTAGTCGTTTTCCTTGAAGCCGAAACAGGCGCCGGAATACAGGTGGTCGCCCTTGATGACGTGGCGGCTGAGGAAGGCTCCGGGGAGATAGGTGCTCCTGAGAAACTCACCATCGAGCGTGAACCAAGTGAACTCGTTGCGTATCCGTGCGGTGCAGAGAAGCAAGGGCTCCGGGCCTCGTGCATCGATGGCAATGCCATGTGCCTGAATGAACTTTCCCTTGTTGTCCGGTAAATTACTACGTCCGCCGAACTTGCGGATGTATTTCCCTTCCTTGGAATACTGGATGATGAACTGGGAGCCGTAGCCATCGATCACATAGATGTCACCGTTCGGGGCGATCGCGGTCTCCGTGGGGACATAGTTGGCTCCTACACAAGCGATGAAAAATAGAAATGACCACCCAGCCTTCGCGTAAAGCTACGGCGGCCAGGCGGATTTCACGGATTAAAGGATCAGGAAATAACCACAAAACCGTTCATCTCGCTCTGGCTGCGCTGCTAGGAATTTGCCTTTTGAGGCTGAGCTGTTCAGGGCGCTATTGGAGGCGGCGGAGAGGGAGAAAGGCGAGGGGTTGATAAAGAAATTTTTTAGTGCCCAAGTCTCGATTTCTTTCTAGGATCTGGCCATGACTTCCCGAATCAAAACTATTCTTGCTGTGGCAATGTTTGGCATGCTCGCTCTCATTGTCACCCCGCGAGCTCAGGAAAAGGAGGCTGCGGAGACCAAAGGTGAGGTCAAGCCGCTGCGTGCTCTCATGGTGACCGGCGGCTGCTGCCACGACTACGAAGTACAGAAACTCATCATCAGCACGGGCATCAGCAAACGGGCGAATGTCGCGTGGACGATCGTCCATGAAGGCGGTGGCAGCCGCGACCACAAAGTCAGCATCTACAGCAAGGCGGACTGGGCGAAGGGCTACGATGTCATCGTCCACAACGAGTGTTTCGGCGGTGTCAAAGATGACGCTTTCATCGAGGGGATCACCAAGGCGCACAAGGAAGGCACCGGCAGCGTCGCGCTCCATTGCACCGCCCACAGCTACCGCGCAGCCAAGACCGACGAGTGGCGCAAGATGCTCGGTGTCAGCTCCTACAACCACGGGCCGAAAAATCCCATCATCATGAAGAACCTCAAAAAGGACCACCCGGTCATGAAGGGCTTCCCGGACACCTGGACCACCCCGAACGGCGAGCTCTACAACATCGATAAAATCTGGGACACCGCCACCCCGCTGGCGATGGGCAAGGCTGCCGGAAAAGAGAACGTCTGCGTGTGGGTCAACAAGTATGGGAAAGGCCGCACATTCGGCACCACGATCGGCCACCACAACGAGACGATGATGGAGAAAACCTACCTCGACCTCATCACCCGCGGTCTGCTCTGGTCCTGCGACAAGCTTGCTGCCGATGGCACTCCCAAGCCTGGCTACGCGCCCACAGCGGCAACGAAATAGGCGTCAGACCGGGATGCCCCCCACCAACCCGCGCCCGACAGGCGGTCAGGGGCGCCGTGGTCAGAAAGGGACTTTCCTCGCAATGGGTGGCGTTCTTTCACGTATGCCGCTAGACCTATGCCAACAACCCCCTTTCACCCCTCTGCTATCCCCTCAACGGCGGCCTCAAGCCGCCTCACCTCAAAAGCAAATTCCTAGCAGCCAGAAAAGAAACCGATGAAAAAGTCCACACTCCAACGACCATTTTCCATAAACCTTGCCGCAAAAGCGACCATCTTTGCGTTGACTACTCTTTGCGCGCTTGAGCACGCCATGGCGGATGAGAGCAAGCAGTTTGATAACTTCGAGTCCTACGCCGGGACTGGGTATGGCCAGCCTCACAGGCCGCTGTTTCACTTCACCTCACTAAGAAACTGGATTAACGATCCCAACGGCCTGCTCTACTACGATGGCGAATACCATCTCTTCTTCCAGCACAACCCCCTTGGGAAGGTCTGGGGCAATATGACCTGGGGGCACGCCGTCAGCACGGATCTTGTCCGCTGGAAGCAGCTGCCTCACGCCATCCTACCTTACGGCAACGGTTATATCTTCTCTGGCACGGGAGTGGTGGATCACAATAACTCGCTCGGTTTTCAGGAAGGTGACACCAAGACACTGGCACTGATGTATTCCTACGCGCTAGATACCCGTCTGCGTTTCGGGGTATTCACGCCACCGGAGAAGAATCAATATTATCAGGGCATCGCCTACAGTACTGACCGCGGTCGCACCTTCCAACTCCTCAACGAGGGCGGACCGGTCATTCCCAACCAAGGGATGGACCTGGATCCCAACGGAACCGAGCGTGATCCGAAACTTTTCTGGCACGAACCCAGTGGAAAATGGATCACAACCCTCTGGCTCGGTGACAAAAGCAATGGGCGGGTCCGTTTCTTCTCGTCCACCGATCTCAGAAACTGGAAGTTCGAAAGCGATCTCGTTCGGCCATGGGCATGGGAGTGCTTTGATTTGTTCGAGCTACCTGTCCTGGATAAGGATGGAAACCTGCCAGAAGGTGACAAGCTTCAGAAAAAGTGGCTCATCTTTGATGGAAGTCTGGATTACGAGGTGGGGTCCTTCGACGGAAAAACCTTTAAATCTGAGCAGGCGAAACTTAACCACAAACTGGGGCAATGGAATGCCGCCCAGACCTTCAACAATATGCCGGGTGAGCGCAGGGTCATCATCGGTTGGCTGACCGGGAGTCAGTTCCCGAACAAGGGTATGCCTTTTGCCCATCAGCTTTCTTTCCCCGCAGAACTATCCATTCGGGACACCGGTAATGGGATACAGATGTATCGCTGGCCGATTGATGAGATCAAATCCCTTTATGGAAAGACCTGGAAACTTCCAGCAGGCATCACCCCAGCCGAGGCGAATAAAAAGCTAGAGGATATCAGCCTGGAAGCGATGGATCTCTCACTGGAATTCAAGCCGGATGAGGCTGAGGACATGGTCATCAAAATAAGGGGAAGCATTCTCAAAGTTGACGCTAAGAAAAAGCAGCTTGAGGTGAGTGCCAAGCCTCTGCCAAAGCAGCTTGAGGTGAGTGCTAAGCCTCAGCCAAAGCAGCGTCCCGGGCGAAAGGATGTGATGAAAGATGCGATCAACGAAGACGGCACCGTAAAGCTCCGCATCCTGGTGGATCGCGGTTCGATCGAGGTCTTCTTGAACGATGGGATAACGGTTCTGACTCATTCGATCATCCATGAGCTTGAGGACACGAAGATATCGTTTGAAGACGGCGGCAAGACGGTTATAAAATCGATGGAAATCAATGAGGTCACGAGTTCGTGGAAGAACAGATGAGGAAAGACTCTATCCTATTGATGATGTAGAAAATCAGGGACGCAGACCGAAGCATCAAGTATGTAATCAAGGGAATAAACACGATGAATAAATCTAACTTTATCAAAACTATCAAAACTGAGGGACAGGTCAGCAATAAGAAGGACGACGAAACCGGGGGATCCTCGCGTTCTCTCTCCTCTCATACGTCCACCATGGACTAAGCCCTCATCACGGAGGCTCTTTTGGGGGTCATCGGTAAAACTAAAACTGAGGGACAGGTCAGCAATAAGAAGGACGACGAAACCGGGGGATCCTCGCGTTCTCTCTCCTCTCATACGTCCACCTTGGACTAAGTCCTCATCACGGAGGCTCTTTTGGGGGTCATGGGTCCTCCATCCCGATCAATTTGCCCCTCTCGGCTACTCTTCTTCCGTTGTGGTCGCTTTTAGCACCACTCCCAACCCTCGTCTCCTCCCTCCTCTTCAAGAGCGGGACCCCTAACAGGTCAAGACATCTCTATGGAGATCTCGCATCGTACACAACGAGCTCGTCACTCCCCGCATTCGGCGCGCTCCACTCTTTCTCTTCTCCCCAAAATACGTTCGACTTAGAATAAACACACTATTCACGAAGCTTTCGCTCCCGATCACCAATCCATCCACGAAATACCGTGTCCGACACATTCCCAGTTCGGCCTCACTCAAACTCCCCCCTTTCGCCAATACTTTCTCCACTCGAGTTTTCGAGATTCCAGCGCGCTTCTTCGCCACATCTCGCACATGCTCTTCGCCATCTTCAAACAAAGCCACGCGATACTTCTTCATCACCTCCCGCCAAGTTGCGACCTCCTTGGCAGCCCGCTCCTCATTCATCAACATCATGCCTTCCTCAAATAATACCATCCGCAGACCGAAACGGGCGACTTCCTTTCCCGCCACGGCCTCTCCATAGCCGCTCCAACGATAATCCTTGGGGTCGTTGACAATTTTGGCCCGCACTGGATTGAGATCAATGTAGGTCGCAATGCGCCGCGCCGCATGCCCCTCTTCCACGAGCTCACACTTGAAGCGCTCTTCCCACAAGGTTCCACGCCGACTGTGCTTCCGATTGAACCACTGCGTGAACGTCTGCTTCAAAATCTTCATGAATTCAGAGAGATCCCACATGCGGCGGAAATAGCGCTGTCGAAAGGCTTCCGCTCCCTCCTCATTTTCTTGAGACCGATAGTGCCCTAACTCCCATCGCAGCTCCCCCAATTTTTTGCCGCTATAAATTAACTCGAGATGCTTTAGAAGTTGCTCATCCGACCATGAGGCTCCGCCATCCCTTGGTCTCCTCGGGATATTGACGAGAATGTGAAAGTGGTTCGACATCACGCAAAAAGTCATCACCTGAACTTGGGAAAAGGCCTCATAGAACCGCATCAAGGAGACAAACTGTTCCCGCTCCTCTCGTTTGATCACGAATTCACGGTTCACGACCCGAGACACGCAATGATAAATCGCAGCCTTGCCTTCCAGAGCGGCTAAAGCCTCTGCCGCCCCCTCTTGAGCTAACTCACTCTCCCCAAGCTCCTTCCCAGGCCACGGTGCCAAATAACGTCGCTTACGCATAGAGTTAACATACTCAATTGAACATCATTTGCGAGATCTTTCTTCTCACCTTTGACCTGTCCCCCAGTTTGCTTGTCCCCCAGTTTGCTTCCAGTTTGCTGATACGTTAAAGTAGTCCGTATAAATCAACCCTCATTTCCCCGCCCTCCAGTCTTCGCCAACCGCCGTCGCTCGGAGAGCTTTGGCGGTCAAGAGGCTACGACCGGCAGGCCGGTCCGGCCGAACGGCTGGCTCAGGGGTCTCACCGAAAACCAAAATCCTAGCAGCCATTTGTCCAGATTCTCCAACTCGGGAGTATTAGGGTAGATCAACCACCATCAGTTGCCATGAAACCAATGATGAATCATCCAAAATTCACACGTTCGAAATCGATTGGATCCCTCCTTCTGCCTGCCATCGTGACGGTAGCGCTGTCGCTTGCGCCCGTCGCGTTCGGGCAGGGAGGGAAAGGAGCCTCTGCCGATGACTGGTTCCTGAAGCCGGCTGAGGATAAGAACGAAAAGCTGCAGAAGGGAATTGGGGGTGGTGAGTCCCGCGACGTTATTCCTAGCCTTTGTTTGATTGGGAAACCAGTAAACGAGCGGATCAAACCACCTTCGCCTGATTATCTGCTGGGCAAAGTGAAGTGGGGCAGGGGTGAGGTCATCGATAAGGCGCTGACCGAGGATTGGAACCTCGCCCCGTACATCGTCGGCTACGGACGGGTCGGTGAAGCGGAAGGCAAGGCCGAGATGTTCGGTGCGCTTGATCAGAACGCTCCGGCTTCCGAATTTGTCTTCGCGCAAGTCAAGTACGATGGCTCCTGGAACGCGCACCCCGGTGCGGCACGGCAGCTCTTGACCCGGCTTAAAAAAGATTCGGCGATCCCCGTGAACCTCAAGCCTGTCTCGGTCGATCTCGAGCGCGACGACACGGCAGCCTACCCGTTTCTGTTCTTTACCGGGTTGGATGATTTTGTTCTGACCAACAAGCAGATCGAGGCTCTGCGTAAGCACGTCGATCAAGGTGGGACTCTGGTGGTCAACAACGCGCTGGGGTTGGCCACGTTTCACCAGGCGGCTGTTCGCGAGATGCGCCGGGTCTTCCCGGCCGACGATTTCCGACTACTGCCGCAAAGTCACGAGATCTACCGTTCACTCAACACGATCGAAAGTGTGAAATTCACTGCGGCCCTCAAGAAGGGTCAGGGAGAAAAACTGCAGGGTCGCCCGGTGCTGTTCGGGGCGGAAATCAAAGGCAAACTGCGGGTGATCTACAGCCCCTACGATATCGAGGGTGGCTGGAACGAGGTTCGATACCCCTTGAGTCGCGGCTATCAATCCGAGTCGGCGAAGCAGCTTGGCTGCAACATCATCATGTTTGCGATGACTAAATAAGCGACGACGATGAAACAATCCACAACGAACAAAGATGCCCCTCGTGACGCTGGGGAGGCCTCACTTCCGATCGACCTGTCCCCACGCGAGTCTGCGGGAGACAGTTTCCTTTGAGGACGGCTTGCCGGACAACACCTTGGAACTGGTCGCGGCTCTCGCCGCAACCGCGCACCCGTCTGTTGGATGAGGTGGGTCAGATTATCGTCGGGAAGAAGGAGGTGCTCGACCAAGTCTTGACCGCCTTGTTTGCCAGGGGGCATTGCGTGATGATCTGTGTTCCGGGCCTTGCCAGAACACTGATGGTCAGCAGTCTCGCGAAAACCCTGTCTCTCGATTTCAAGCGGATCCAGTTTACGCCGGACTTGATGCCGACGGATATCACGGGAACCACACCCATTTCTCCCCCTCTCGGATCCCCTCAACAAGATCCTCTGGGACACCCCGCAAAAAGAAAATTGCACCCCCTCTAGCCCCGACCGATAGGCGCCTGCGGGTCGGGCGACCCTATCACGGAATCAATAGAATCCTCAGGCGATAACTCCAAAAACTCTGTCCAGATTCTCCAACGCGGTAGTGATAGAGCAGATAAGCAATCAATCAATAGATGAAACGGATGTTACCCACAGTTCTTCGAGTGTTTTGGTTACTGATCGGTGCCGCGATGTCCGTGCCGCTTGGCGCGGCGGCGGATCCAGAGTTTGACGCGAAACGCTTCGCCCGCGAGTTCGCTGCGGCAGCGAGCCCAGCTGAGCGTTTTGATCTGGTGGAGGGATTGCCGTCCGATCTCGAGCCGCCGGCCCTGCCGGACGACGCAGCGCGCTACCTCTACGCGCTGGCACTGCTTGGGCCGCAACTGCAATGGCATCCACTGTCCTGGACTGCGCCGAAGCCTGACGGACACGACCGAATCGACCGAATCAAGAGGCTTACCCATGACCGGGGAGAACAGCAGCGGTCCTACAACGATTCAGCCTGGTTCGAAGCGTCCACGGGCGACATGGAATACTTGGCCGAGTCGATCCCGGCGGAGATCAAACAGGCGCAGGCCGAAGTGATGGCGAGGTGGCGCAAACATCTCGGCGACCGGGTCAGACCAGGCCACGAGGCCGGGATGACAGACGATGCGGCGCAGTTCTATTGGACCGTTGCTGACCGGTCCGATCCACGGGTGAAGCGCGCGCTGCGGTTTTTCGGCTCGGTCCGTGATGGCGATTGGAGGTCCAAGTCGCGCCAGTGGGTCGCCGATCTCGGCCGCAACAATACCGTGATCACCTTCGACATCGCTGGCGCGATATTCCGCGGGCAGGACGCCCCACTGATCATGGATGTCCGCGCTGCGTCGCAGGTCGAACTTTCTCTCTATCATATCACTGATCCAGCAGAACTCGCCTGGGCCTGCGCCAAGGTTGGCAAAGATTTCATCTACCGCGATTTCGGGATGCAACACGGGATGATTGAGGAACTCTGGATGAGTGAAATGGAGCGAAATCAGGTGCTTCTGATGGAAAGAGATCTAGAAGAACTCGGGCGCCCGGCTCCGGATTTTGCGGCGCGTAAACCCGTCCACCGCTGGTCGGTCAAGCCGGCGAAACTAGAACGTCTGCCGCCATCGATGCGCCAGGATCGAGATGGTTGGTGGGCCGACGAGGGTGACGATGAGCTGTGGTTGCACGGTCCTGACGCCCAATATTTTGACGACGCATGCTACGAACATTCGCGCCGACTGGATTACGATTACCATCCCAAGCACGAGCGCTTTGGAGTGCCTCAGCCTTCGTCTTGGAACGTCGACCGTATCCTCGAGATCCCCGGGAAGCACCTCGACCGGGCAGGCGCCTACATCCTGATTGCGGAGGCGAACGGGGAGAAGTGTCACGTCCCGCTGCTGGTCGATCCACTCAGCCTCACGCTGCGGCGTTGCCGTGACGGCGTCATGGCGGTCGTCAGCGATCCGAGCGGGGCGCAGCCAGTTCCAAGTGCCAAAATCTTGGCCGCGTCGTGGGGTGAGGCCGTGGCGGATGCCGAAGGCGTCGCCTTCCTCAAGGTCGCTGCCCGCGGTGACGAGGCGATCATCGCCCACCACGACGGGCGCTTTGCGATCGGCGGGTTCGGTCGGGTGTTCGCCGGAATTTACTTCCCGGTGCAACCCGAGCAGGCGGGACTTGTGCTGCGTGGTGGGATGCGTGATTTGATGGAGTTGCCGGCCGAAATTGAGGTAGGGGAAATCTGGGACGCGGCGCACGTCTATCGGGACCGGTTTCTCGCCGCGGCGTATACTGATCGACCGATCTACCGACCCGCCCAAGAGGTTGGCTTCAAGCTGATCCTGCGCCAGCTCAAGCCCGGTAACGCGCAAGCGCCCCCAACCGCTGGAGGGTTTCGCGCAGACGACTTCGAGCGCGAGCTGGCGATGGCATTGCCGAAAGTCGGAATGAAGATCCGCTACCAGGTCCTCAATCCGCGAGGGCGCGCGATCGCCAACGGCATTTTAGAGACAAATGACTTCGGCACTGCGGCGGGGCGGTTCGGTCTCGAAGAAGAATCGGTGGTCGGAACGTATTCGCTGCGCGTGTTTGCCGGGGGGATGGATCGCATCGTGCCGAACGTCTTCGCGGTGAGTTACTACCGCCGGCCGGGCTTCGGTGTCGAGTTGCGCGGCCTTGCCGACGCGGTCGAGCGTGGGACGCGCAAGATTGAAGCCACGGTGGTGGCGCGCTATGATTTCGGCAAACCACTTCCCAGCGGCGAGGTGCGAGTGCGCCTCGTCCGCCGAGATATGCCCGTGCCGCTCTGCAAATCGCATGGCCAGATCGATGCTTCGGGCGAGTTTGTTTTTTCACTCGAGTCTGCGGCCGCGCTGCCGGATGGCGAGTGCACGCTGATCGCGGAAGTCACCGATCTGAGCGGCAGGACGGTCAGCGCCTCGCAGCCACTTTATGTCGGCGAACGTCCACAACCGGACGCGGCATCGCCACTCGGCATGGTGCCACGCTTCCACCCGCTCGGGGAGCCGTTGAAATTCCCAAGCACGGCCGTGTCCGTCCAGGTAGCGCGCGAGCAGGTGGGCGCCAAGGTTCACGAAGTGGAGGCGGCAGGCGGGATCATACACATCGACTTCGAGCACGAGGGCTGGCACACGATCCGCCACGCTGATGAACAGCGGCCGGTGTTCGTCTACGGATCCAAACCGCCGACCGCGCGCGGTGGCGAAGGCCGCGAGGAGGGCGCCGCTGAAACTTGGGTCGATCTCGCCAACTTCGATGACTACCAACGCCTGGAGTTCGACAGCTGGGGCGGGGGACGAGATTTGCGCCAGGCGCCGGTATTGGCCTTGTTCGACGAGCAGACGACCCCGGAGGGCAGCAAGCTGCGCGCGCTCGTCTACTTGCACAGACCGCACAAGAGAGCGCGGCTACTTTTCACCTTCGAGGGGCGCACGATTGTCGATTATGCGATCCTCGGGCTCGGCGAGTCGCCGCACGGATACCAGATCGTCGAGATCCCGATCAAACAACGCCACCTGCCAAATTTCTACCTGCAAGCGCACCTGCTCCATCTCGAACTAGGCGCGGGACAGCACGCAGTGGAGCTGCGGGAAGAGCGGCCCGACTCAGCTAGGGAACTCGGATTCGAGGCGCTCAGTCTCGACCCACGCTGGTGTCGCGTTGAGGTCACCGGCGAAGGTGGCGTTGCCGATGCTCGCTCGAATGAGAAGCTGCGGGTGCGCATCACGACTGACCGGGAACGCTACCGTCCCGGCGAGAAGGTGGCGGTGGATGTCGAGGTCAGCGATCGGGAATCCGGCGAGCCGCGCCTCGCAGAAGTTTCGTTGAGTGCCATCGACTCGAGCCTGTTTGCGTTTGCCAACGGGATCGAACCGCAGCTAGCGGACGCGTTTTCGAGCGCGCGACCACCGCGGCGGTTCTTGCGCAAACCATGGCGCAGCAGCCGCGGCGATCTCTGGGGGCTGGAGCGCTGGAAACGCCTGCACGAAGCCGCGCAGTTCGAACAACAGCAAGACCTCGAGCAGGCAGAGGCGGCACTCTCCCAGCAGGCGGACGCCATCGCGGAGGCGCAGGCGGGGAATCTCGCCCTAACAAATCTGACCCGGCTGGGCACACCGCAGCTCAACGCGATCGTCGGCCAGCTGCCGGTGCAATCGATCCCGTTGGCAAAACTGCGCCGTGACTTCCGCGAAACCGCCGCCTGGTTGCCCCAGATCCGCACCGACGATCGTGGTCGCGCGCATGCGGAATTCACGCTACCCGACTCGCTGACGCGGTACAGGATTACCGGCGTCGCCCTGACCAAGGACACGCATCTTGGAACCAGCCAAGACACCCATTTCGATGTCTCGCTACCGCTCAGCGTGCAACTGTTCACGCCGCGCTTTGCGATTTCAGGCGATCGCCTCAGACTCACCGCCCTGATCCACAACCGCGGCGTCAAGGCTCTCGATGTCGATCTCGAGTGGAAGCTCTCCGGCGCGTCGATCAGCCCAGAGCAAACGCAGTTTCCCAACTGGGTCCAGCCAGGCCCGGGCGACGTCAGTTATAGCAGGCGCGTGCCCGGTGGATCGACCACCGAGCTCGGAATGTGGATCGATGTCGACCAGCGTGCGGACGAAGTCGTCGCTGTCGTCGCGGTGAGCGGCAAGGCCGGGGCAGACTCTGTCGAGCGACGCTTCCCGGTCCAGCCCTTCGGGCGTGAGCGCGAGCTCCACTTCCACGGCGAGCTCACCGACTCGCACGCGATCGACCTCCCGCCAGGTTTCCATCCATCGTCGTTGGTCGTGACGCTGAGCCGGCAACAGGACCTGAGAGAATCGCTCGACGGTCTCGACTACTTGATTCAGTTTCCCTACGGATGCGTCGAACAGACGATGAGCAGATTCCTGCCGGGCGTGATGGTTGCGGCGGCGGCCAAAGAAGCGCAGTTCGAGCTCCCTCAGGGAGTTGCGGACCGGTTGCCGGAAGTCCTTCGCCGCGGGCTCTCGCGGCTTTACAACTTCCAGAAACCGGACGGCAGCTGGGGGTGGTGGTCGAAGGATCCGACCGACGACAACATCACGCTCTATGTCCTCTATGGCCTCGCGCGCTGCAAGTCGATCGGTGTTGAGGTCGACCCGCAGGTGCTCGATCGGGGATGCAAGTTCCTCAACAAGAAGCTGAAGTCCTCCAAGTTGTCCGACGGGTTTCGCGCGCGCGCCCTGCTGGTGCTTGCGCTCGCCGGAAAAGCCGACGCCGGGCTCCTGCAGCAGACGGCCGCAGGCTTCCTCGGCCGTGATCCCGCCCCGGGCGGTGCCGCGCTCTGCAACCTCGCGCTCGCTGCGAAGATCGCCGGTTCGGGGGACGATGCAGCGGCACTGCGGGCGAAAGCGAAAGCCTGGAAGCCAGAATCGACGGCAGATATCTCGCTGCTCTTGCTCACCGAACTCGAGTTCGGAGCGCGTGCTGATGAATCCCGTCCTCTCGCCCAGAGACTCGCCGACCGCAGGCGGGGAAGCCGTTGGAAAAGCACGCGCGACACCTCGTGGGCGCTCGAATCCCTCGCGCGGTTCCTCCCATTGGTGGAGGAGGCGCCCGCCAACGTGAAGACCGCTCACGCGACCGCATCAGTAAATGGCGAGCAGCTGATCGACACGAAATCCACCAAAGGAGTGGGGAAATTCGACGCGGGACAGAAACAGAACCGGACGACGTTTCGAGCCCGTGTGGGTGCTGCGAAACTGAGATCGCCGGGCCCAATTCCCATCCGCCTACGCGCTGGTGCTGGTGACGAGCAGGGATTCTACTTTCGCATCGTCGCGCGCGGGTTTCACGAGAGCGGCAAGATGGACCCGATCGGCCGCGAGGTGAAAGTCACGCGACGCTTCGCCCCGGCCGCAACTGCGAAAATTGGCGACGTCGTCGAGGTCCACCTCACCCTGGAACTGACAAAACCGCAAGACTACCTGATCCTCGAAGCCCGCCGCCCGGCCGGCTGCGAATTCGTCGACGGGGCACTCGACGGCGAGCTGGCAAAACGGCGTGCCCACGCCGAATTTCGCGATGATCGCTTAGCCATTTTTTTCCGTGGCCTGGGGGCCGGACAGCACCACCTCACCTATTACATCCGGGCCGAGACCGCCGGTAAAAGCCAGGTGTTGCCAGCCGTCGCCTATCCGATGTACAACGAACGTCTACGTGGCGAATCCGCCTCAGCCGTGTTCGAGGTGCGGGCGAAATAGTGCCCCAGATTAGAATCGTCTCTACCTAAAAACAGGAAATCAATCTTTCTCGCCATCCGCTTGCTCGGGCTTGGCGGCTTGAGCGTTAACCGCAGATAGACTCGTGCCGTCGAGCGGCCGGTAGCGGAAGTGGCTGAAACGGGCTTGGCCTTTGCCGGTGGTGAACAAGCCGGGGCGGACCGCGTGCCAGCCACCCAGCGCGTTGTGGTGGGTGCTGGATATCTCCAGGCTGGGCTGAATGATTTGCCAATCGCCAGCGGAATCCTTGTAGTAAAAACGAATGTCCTGCTTGTCGTTGACGATACGCAGTTCAACCTTCTTACGGTCGATCTTCGGCTCGGCGGTCCATCCATAACGCTTGATCGTCTTCTGGATTCGCCGGACTACGCCGTCGCTGGAGATCGCCATGCCGACATAAACTTCCGGCGAAAAGAAGAGCACCAGTCCGGCCGTGGTGCCACCGTCGACTTCGACCTCCGTTTCGATCTCGTATGCCCGATCCAGCGGCATGACACACAAGGGCATGCTGTCGCCGGCGTGGGTGCCGGCCGCTTTGAGTGTTAGCGACCCCTCGGCCAGTTTGAAACGTTTGGGGTCGTAGTGGCGGTGGAACTGCCACTGAATACCCAACTTGTCGGAGTCGAACTCATCGGCCAGTGGCATCTCGATCTTCACCGCTTTGTCCCAACCCTCGGGCCAGCGGTCGGCCACTTTGAACCAGCCGTCCTCGGTCCATTCGATCGGTTCGATCAGCGTAGCGCGACCCAGCGAGGCGAAGCCGTTTCGCCAGCCGTGCAATACGCAGAACCAGTTTCCTCGCGGTCCTTCGACCAGCGTACCGTGCCCCTTTGACCACCACGTTTCGTCCCGGTCCCAGGTGCGGATGATCGGATTGTGCGGCGAGTTCTCCCACGGCCCAAGCGGTCCGCGAGATCTGGCTGATACGACCATGTGGCTGGTAGCCGGGCCGGCCGTGCCGCCTTGGGCACTGGTCAGATAATACCAATCGCCGCGTTTGTTAAGTTTGGGCGACTCCAGGCAGGGACATTCGATGGGCCAGTCGGCGGGAATGGGCCAACCCTTGTAGACCTTCTTCGGCTCGGTGACGGTTCGCAGCCCGTCGGACGAAAGTTCCGCCGCCCGACCGCCGGAGAGATGCACGTATCGTTTGCCCTCCTTGTCGACCACGTGACCCGGGTCGATATGCTTCACACTGAGCGACTTCGGCGCCGACCAGGGCCCCTTGGGGTGCTTGGCCGTGACGACGAAGTTCCCGCCCGAGGCCGGATAGTAGATATAGAAAAGACCATCGTGCTTGATCATTTCGGGTGCCCAGATCGAGCCTTGGTGATTGACCACGGCGCGAGAGATTGGCCGCCAGGTTTGCAGGTCCTTCGAGTGCCACACGAGCAGCCCCGGTTGGTAGTCGAAGCTGGAATGGGTCATGTAGTAATCGTCGCCGTCCTTAACGATCGACGGATCGGCCCAATTGCCAATCAGCAGGGGTTTGGCTGTCGTCGGCCGCGCGGCGACGGATGCAATCTCCTCGGCCACGGCGGTCGTAACGCACGCAAGGGAGAAAGTGCCAATTACGAGAAATGCGGAACAAAGATTGCGGTAGTACATGAACCACCATCCTCAGGTTCAGATTCAGGTTCAAGCACAGAAAGAGGTCAGTCAGGAATGCCGCTGCAATAAGCGGTTTTTCGGCGACCGAGCGCGGCCGCGAAAAAGGGGGGTGTTAATAATTCAAGGGTTGTCCCCGACTGCCGTCTTGTTCATGGCAGCCTGGGCGGTTTGAATATTCTCGTTAAGCTTTTCGATTTTGGGTTTCATCTGCTTGTTGCGTTCGATGATCTTTTCCAGTTCGGCGTCGAAATCAACGTTCGGCGCCGGAGCGGCCTCCTGGGCGTCCATGGCCTTGGACAGAACTAGCATTTGCTCCCACAGGGCGTAGCGGTATGGCGAGGCGGCTCTAAGCCTGGCCTGGTCCGCCGGAGTGTTGCCCAGGCATATCGCGTAGATCCGGGCGAATTCGGCCTGGTCTTCGTGGATGGGCCCGTTCCCGTAATTCGAGACCGATATGTTGTCGTGAGTTTTGGCGACCCCGTTTTTCCACAAGATGTTCTCGTCCGTGTCACGCGCACGTTGTTCCAGCACGTGCCCGGCCTCGTGGATCAGGGTCCGGACCGGGGCGCGCGGTATGATCCTCAGGAAATGTTGGGTTCCCTGTCCGGTCGCCCGGCCGCGCAGGGAGTCGTATACGGACAGGCCCAGTTTCCCTTCTTCCGAAACGACCTCAAGGCAACGGCGATAAGCCGGGGGCATCTTTTCGACTTTTTCCAGGGTCTTGGCGATCGTCGTTTTGGCTTTGTCTTCGATCGTGACTTTGAACCTGGATTCTTCCAGAGCGATCTCCCACGTCTTGCCGGGCGTTTTTTCCTTTTTGTTTTCTATGGGCATCTTGACCGCGGTCGGGCCAGCGATGATTTTGGCTTTTTCCTTATTGTTCTTGCCCATGGTCTTGGCCAGCGGGCCGAAGATTTTGTCGAGTTGCGGTTGCGGTTTGGCGCCGGAAAGTTCGAGCATTTTTTCCCACAGGGCGAATCGCCCGGGGGCGAGTTTCTGGAGATCCTTCAATTTACCGCGTCCCAGCGAGTGGTCGATGCAAAACGCATAGAGACGGGCGAATTCGGCCAGGTCCTCGTGATTGACCTGATTGCCGTAGTTTGAGACGTCGATATTGTCTGCCTTGGCGGCCTGGGCCCATTTGTTCAGGAGTTCCTTGTCCGCATTACGAGCGCGTTGTTCGAGGATGTGTCCGGCTTCGTGAACAATCACACTGGCGGCGCGAGCAGGTTTCAGGGGGATCATGTTGAGGTAGCTTTGCCCACCGTGCGCCGCGGCTCCGCCGAGCGTTTTGTAGAAAGCCAATCCGGCTTTTTTGTCCTCGGACACGATCTCCAGAGCCCGACGGTAGGCGACGGGAATTCGCTCGGCATAGGTCAGGGCGGTTGCGAGCTTGAGCTCCGACACATCTTCGATCGTCACCTTGAAATCGCTCTGGCCGAGACGGATGCGCCATTGCTTGCCCGGCTTTTTGTTATTGGCCATCTTCATCTCGACCGGTCCGGAAACAACGGTTGCTTTCTGGAGGTTACTTGCGCCGATATCCTTCATGATCGGCGCAAAGATTTTAAAGAGCATCTGTCGCGGCGGGGGGGGGAGACGTTCTTTTTTCGCGTCCTTTTTTGCCTCCTGGGCCACGGTGGTCGCGGTCAGAACAGTAACAGCCAAAAGAGCTGTCAGGTAGGGTGAAACTTTGAATTTTGTTGTCAGCATCGGGTGATTTTTTCTGTGTGGTAATGTCCCTGGTCGCCTGTCCTGTAGTTCGACATGCGACGGATAGGCCATTGGTTTTTTTGTGAACCTATGCTGACGGGGAGTAGTATTCAAGGGATTAGGCCAATGATTATGGGGAGACGGCAAGGCAGGCGGACTGCTGTGCCTTTGCCTCTTCAACCGCTAAAAAGCGACGGACCTGAATGGCACATAGTTAAGAGCCTCCATCGTTGATTTTCTGTTGGGAAATTGCTTTTGAGGTGGGGGCTTGAGGTCGCCGTTGAGGGGATAGGCGTGCCGGTCGAAGCCTTGGCGAAGACTGGAGAGGGGAGGAAGAAGTTTGCTAGTGCCGAGTGATTTGACGGCGGGTTTGATTTCATTGGCCGTCTATGTCCGCTGCGCTCCCGTTGTGATCAGGAGCAGACAGCGCTTACGCTGTCTGCTCTTTGCATTGAACCCGATAAATCCATTCCCTAAAGGTCGCTCTTTTGAAGAGTCGTGCCAGCGTATTCCGCGATGGGGAACGTGTGATTGAGCGCAGTGAAAAGCAGATGGCGTGACGCGAGTGGGTTTGCTCTGCAGGTTTGTTTTTGCCCGATTGCCGATAGGACGAATGACGAAAAATGTTGCAATGCGACTCCTGACCCGAATGGCACGAGGTTAAGCGATTTTTCGTTGATTTAGTTAGATCTCCGTAGCTCTCAGGTATTGGCGGCAAGATCGGCCAAGGCCTTATGGTGCCGCAGTTCGAGCCCGTCTGTCTTTTCGGCTGACCTCTTTTTCTAAAAAGGCTCCACCATAGAAAAGGGCCTTAACCTCGTGCCATTCACACCTGACCCCAGACAAGAGGGATCTGAGAGGGGTGAAAGGGGGTTTTGAAGTGCTTGGGCAAGGTGACGAGCTCCGGGAGGTTCGGCCGAACCCATTGGTGATTGCTGTAGATGCCGAGGCGGGAGGGGAGTTGTCCGGTGAGCAGGGACGCGCGGCAGGGTCCACACATTGGAGCCGGGACGTGGGCATTGGTGAAGAGGCGGCCCTGCTTGGCAAGTGCGTCGATGTTGGGAGTGTGGATGTTTCCGGGATAGTCATCGTTCATGCAGCCAACCCAGGTGCGCATGTCATCAATGGCGAGGAAGAGGACGTTGGGTTTTTCTTGTGCCGCTACCGTGAAGATCGATGGCAGAGTGAGGGTCAGGCAGGCGAGCAGTGTTGAAGATGTGTTCACGGTGGTCGCAGGAAGTAGGAGGTGGAAGCCTGGCTATTTGCCAACTGGGACTTCGTAGTCTTTCGTCTTAATATTCTTGATGACATTGCCGGATCCGAATTGTGGATTGGTTTGCATTTCCTCGGCACCGACGGATTTCTTCCAGGTTGCGAGATCGGCTAGGAGCTTGTCCCGCATTTCAGGCATTGTCTCGGCGAGATTTGTTTTCTCGGAGATGTCGTCCTGCAGATTGTAGAGTTCGATGTTCTCGGGGTCGTAGCTGACAATCAATTTCCAGTCACCTTGACGGATCACGGAGCAGGGGAGAGCGCTCGGGTGGCCGTTATAATGCGGGAAGTGCCAAAACAGGCTGTCACGCGTGAGTTTTTCTCCACGGGTCAGAGGCATGATGCTCAAGCCATCAATGTGTTGATGGGGGCGTTGTGTATGACCGAGAGCTTCTAACACGGTAGGGTAGACGTCATTGCTTATAATCGGTGTGGCATTCTCCCCAGGTTTGATTCCCGGGCTTTTTAATAGGAACGGAACACGGATGCCACCTTCGTAGTAGCAGCCCTTGTTTCCACGTAGGGGGCTGTGATCTGTGGCTCCCGCGGCACCTCCGTTATCTGAGGTAAAGATGATGAGGGTGTCCTCGTAGATGCCCTTTTGTTTGAGTGCGCTTACGATTCGACCAATGCTGTCGTCGATGCTTTCAACCATGCCAGCATAGATGTGGCGATATTTTGAGAGTTTGGGCGCTTTTTTTGCATACTTGGCTATTTTGTCTTTCTTGGCCTGAAATGGTGTATGAACTCCGTAATAGCTCATGTAGAGCATGAATGGTTTTTCTTCTTTTTTAATAAAGCTTACAGCTTCGTCAGTCAGCACATCAGTGAGGAAGTCACCTTTTTTGCCACCATCGTATGTCTGCCATTTTACTCGTTTTCCTGTGGTGGGGATCGACCAATTTCCCTTGAATGGATAGAAGTAGTCGCCTGGATTGCCGTGGTCGCATCCGGCAACATTCTTATGGAAGCCTTGGTGACGAGGGTAATAGAACGGTTCTCCGCCAAGGTGCCATTTTCCGATAAAGCAATTCTGCATGCCAGAGGCTTTGAGGCTTTCAGCAAGAGTGAATTCTTCCAGCGGCATGGCGCGTAGAAAACGTCCTTCTCGTAACTTGTTCTTCGCAGCATCCCATCGTCCAGCGGGGAGCCAATTGGTTAACATCATTCGGGCTGGATACTTTCCAGTAAGCATGCTCGCCCGAGTGGGGGTGCACACCGCACAGGCGGCATAGGCGTCTGTGAACCGCAGGCTTTCTTTCGCAAGTTTGTCGATATTAGGGGTCTCATAGTAATCGCTGCCATAGCAACCGAGATCTTTATAGCCAAGGTCATCGACAAGGAAGATGACGACGTTTTTGGCCGGGGCTGCGGCTAATGGAGCAACGAGGCTAAATAATATGGTGGTTAGGGTAAGATGGATTACTGCTAGGAAATTGCTTTTAGCGGGAGGCTCCTGAAGCAGCCGTTGGGCCGGACCGGAGGGCGGGGAGATGGTGGTTTTGGCGGTCAGTTTCACTGGCCGTGAGCGTAGCTTTCCAGACCGCTTTACCAAGAAGGTTTTTGGCAGCGGTTGGAGTTGGCCGGGCGGCGTAGGAATCTTCGAGAACCAAGGTGCGGCCATCATCGAGGGGGATTTCCTCGGGACACCATGTCGGCGCTGGTCGAAGGTCGAAGGTTGCAAGCTGCCGAGCGTTACGGGTCACTCTTATGAAACTGGTGCTCGGAGCCCCGTTTCATCAATGATTTTCCCCGGGCGGGCCCGGGAGGGGGGCTGCTAGGAAATTGCTTTTGGGGTGGGGCGCTTGGGGGCGCCGTTGGAGGGATCTGAGAGGGGTGAAAGGGGGGTGGTCGTATCCAACGCCGCATTTCACGAACCCCTTTTAATGCCGATCCTGCGGGACTGTCCCCTTTCACAACTTGAGGGACCAGTAGTCGTTAACGCTTTGTTTTTCGGAGGAGATTGGGAGTATTGGATCTTTGGTGGTCCAGTTCTGGGCGTTTGGATCGAAGCTGAGAGGGATGTCCGTCCAGGGACGGGCATCTTCTGATGATTGGCAGGTGTAGTTGAAGGCCGGATTCGTGGCTTGGAGGTGGGCAGACAGCTCTATTGCTGGGGAACCTGACTTGGGATGATGGGTGCATTTGGCGTTTGAGGGACGGAGTCGCTTTGAGTGAAGCTTGCGTGCGAACCTCCTTCGATAAACCAGACTTTTCCATCGTCGTCTATGTCGCTGCCGCTGTTTTCTCCAGTTATCCTGTCGCCGTTGATCGTGAGGTTTTCGAAGGCGATGTTTTGAAAATTGATTTCGTTGCCGTCTCTGAGATAGCTGCCGCCGTCTTGGGGTGAGTCTGCGTTGCCGGTATTGAGTTCGACGTTTTTGATGAGGAAGTTTCTAAAGATGGAAGCTGCTTCGTTTTGGGCGTTGAGCCCGAGGAGTTTGTGGCAGCCGTTGTCGATGTGGATGCCGTCCCAGGTGTTGTTCTCAGTGATTGCTTCAGGGGCGTTGCGAGCGCAGATGACGGCTGTGTTTTTCTTATGGTTGGCGCCGGGGTTGTATGAACTGTAGATGAGGTAGGTGTCCTTCATTAAGTTGTTGTCGCCGTTCTGATTGCCCCAGCAAAACTGGAAGGGCGCTCCGTTGACTTGATGAAACATGGTGTTGTTTACATGGTAACAATTTTGCGAATACACCTTGATGTAATCGTCGTTGGTTTTCATGAAGGTGTTCTTCACGACGGAATTGTCGCCAGTGACGGTGCCGTCCGTTTGGTGCCAGTATCCGATCATCTTTACGTTATCGATGACGACTTCTCCGCGGTAGGTGAGATGGAAGTGGGGAGGGTCTGTGGTGATGATACCTTCTGCTATTTGGTTGGATCCTCTGCCGCTTTGGTGGATCATGGAATAGGGGATGGATACGGCTTGAGCGAGGCGATCTTTGCCACAGGTGGAGAGTACGCCGCGTCCGTAGATTTTAGAGTTGTGGACGTCATTCCCGTCGAAGGTGCCGATGACGTAGGCTCCTCCTGGGAGGTAGACTTTCTTGTCGGATACGTACGGAAGTCGATAGCCGGGGTAATCATTTCCAGTTTGGTTCCCGTAGGAGTGTATTCCCTCTTCGAATACAGCGTAGGGCTTGGGGCTTGTTAGCTTGGTTTTGACTGTCTCTACGTCATCCGTCGTCTTTATGATTTCTACATTTGCGGCGTCCGAGAGGTTGGGTATATCCGTCTCAGGCGGATCGGCGAAAAGGAGGAGAGGGTTCATGTCGTTTGCATTGATGCGAACGAAGAGCTGAAGAGGAGTGAGGTCTTTGAGGGATGGGAGTCTGAAGGTGACCTGGTTGCCCGAAATTTCGATGGATGGAGCTTTCTTACTGGGGTAGACTTGGCATTGTTCAATGGGGCCGGAGAGGTTGGTGACGGTGATTTTGATCGGGCCCTCGAATGAGAAATTGGTCCAGTGCGTATCGGGGGTGAGGCCTAAACCGCCGGTTTTGTGGGGGTTGGGCGTGAACATGACGTAGCTTGTCTTTTCCGTGTCTCCTTGGCTAAGACTGACTGAGTACTGAGTGGAGCGTTTCGTTTCGGCGGTAAAGTCGTGGTCGCCGTCTTTGACGCTGGTGGGTGGTACGATGATATCTGGGTAGTTGTAGACTTCGAGGGATAGAGATGGGTCGTTTGTCTCGTTCTTCGGTCCCGGGCCGCCATTGGTTGGGGCTACGGCGAGTTTGGTTTTGATGGCCTCTCCTTGGGATCGAAAGGCTGCGAGCTTGGAGCGAAACCAGGATACGGTGTCATTGTATTGCGCTTGTCCGTACAGATTTGACCTTTGGTGAGGGTCGGAGGGATTGTGGTAGAGCTCTGAGTCGTCACCGTTTTCTATGAATCGGAATGTTTCCGTTTTCATGTATTCGGTGTCCCCATACTTCATGAAAATCGGTTTATTCCAGGCGACGGAGTCGGGCGTATCTAGAATTTGTTTGAGACTATTACCTTGAGCGAGCGGGTTGGGTTCGAGGCCGCTGAGTTCTAAAAGTGTTGGGTAGAGGTCTTGAAGACTGACGGCTTTACGACAGAGCTGTCCGTTCCCATCAGATGAGGGATCATAGATAATGAGAGTGGTGTGGTTGGCTTCGTCGTTGACGGAGAATTTGCCCCAGTGCCCTTTTTCACCAAGCGACCAGCCGTGATCGCCTACGAATACGATAATGGTATCGTCTTTGAAGGATGAGCTGTTGAGAGCGTCCATGAGAACTCCGACGTTGTGATCGGCGAGCGCGCAGGCAGCGAGGTAGGCGTGGATGGCATCTTCCCATTTTCCGTTGGCGACGATCTCTTGGTGGACGGCTCCGCCGGGTTCATCGAGAGTGGGGTCGTAGCCGGGAGGAGGCGCTAGGTTGGCGGAGTCAATTTTGTCCCAAAACTCTTTAGGACTACGCCAGGGCATGTGAGGGCGGAACAGGCCGCAGGCGACGAAGAAAGGGCTTTGTTTGTCGTAGTTGGTAATGAAATCCGCGACTTGAGTGGCGAGTGCGAAATCGTTGGTATTGTTGGTGGTCATGGCGTTGGTGTTGCCGGACCAAGCGTAGTTGGATTTGGAGGTGAGTTGATAAGATTTGTAGGTACCACCGTTGGCTCCGGTGTTTTGAGAATTGAGTTCGTGCCAGTTGCCAGGGTCTACATCGTTGTTGTTTGGGTCCATGCGACCGGGGTGCCATAGTTTGCCTCCACCGTAGGTATAGTATCCGCGTTGGGCGAAGTACTGATGTAGCGAGGTAATGTTTTCGAAACCCGCGTGGTCACGAATGAAGGCTTCGCCGTTTCGAGAGATGCCGCTAGTGATGGGATGGATGCCAGACCAGAGAGCGTTGCGCGAAGGGTGGCAGACGGGTGAAGAGGAGTGAGCTTCGGTGAAAAAGACGCCACGATCTCCGAGGGCGTCGATGTTGGGCGTGTGGGCTTGAGGGTAATAGCCGTTTTTGCCGGTCCAGTAGTTGTAGTCGTCCGCCATGATAAGGAGAACGTTTTTCTGGGCCGCTGTGATGAGCGGCGACAACAGAATAGCGGCGAGGAGGGCGATGGTCCCTGAGCGAAAAAATTGAGTAGAGCGAATCATTCGTTTTGCGGTCGATTGATGGACACCAATATTATGATGATTAGTTGGTCGTCAGCAAGGGCGGTAGGGTCGGGAGAGTTCCTTTCTAGAGCTCGATTCGCAAAACCTTTGGCTGCTAGGAATTTGCTTTTGGGGTGGGGCGCTTGGGGGCGCCGTTGAGGGGATCGGAGAGGGGTGAAAGGGGGTATGCGCCTGGGAGCCTGTCCCTGAAAATCCCCCAAAATTCATTGATTCTGCTACTGATCAATAAACCACCAGGAATATTTATCCAGATCCGGCGCACCGCTCCACTTGGGAACTACGCCGCCGTCCGACTCACTAATCATTTGGAGCATTTCATCAAACAGCACGCGCCCGGGGCCTTCGACAGGAACCTGCCCTGCGACCGGCGGGTGTTCAATCACCAGTGAAGCTGGATCTTGTTTACCGGCAACATCCGGAAGGCGGTTGTAAACGGCTCCGAACTCATCCGAACCGGACTGATTCCAGCAGGTAATCTTCTGATCATCGCGAATGTAGACGCTCTGCATAATCGCATCTGGGAGCGGCCCATCGATAAATTCGTGTGCGCCATCCAAATTGACTTTCAACGAATTCCCCTTGCAGGCATTGGACCAGAACCACGTGCGCCCGGTCAGTGGCTGCTGCTGCCCCGACAGATAGGGCATGATATCCGTTCCGTCGGAGGGATGGTCCGTCAGCTTGCCCGTAGCCTGCGCAACCAGCGTCGGTGCAATGTCGGCCAAGGAAACCAGCCCATTATAAACGGAACCGGAGCGGTCCGATGCGGCGAGCGCCGCGGACCAGACAATAAACGGCACGCGGATGCCGGCGTCCCGGGTTTCGCCTTTATGCCCGTGCGCCGGATAGTTGCTGCCCCACTGCGCGCCGTTGTCGCTGGTGAAGATGATGAGGGTGTTTTCATCGATTCCCAGTTTTTCCAAGGTTTGGAAAATTCGTCCGATGCCCAGATCCATATTGTGGACCATGGCGGCGTAGTGATAGGCCTTCATCTCATCGGATACTCCGCGAAATTTGTGACCGGCCACTTTGGCGATAATGGATTCATCGGATTGGCCGGCGAACACCTTCGGGAACATTTTCCTGAGGTCTTCCGGCTTTCCGTGCAGCGGCTCGTGCGGCGCGGTGTATGGGAGATACAACATGAAGGGCTCGTCGGCGTGCCGCTCGATAAACTGCACGGCGTGGTCGGTGAACACGTCGGTGATATAGTCATCGGCTTTGGCAGTAAACTTAAACGGCTTGAGTCCGACGCGACCCGGCAGGGTCTCGCCTTCGGTCATGTAAAACCCGCGCGCGCCGTTGTTAAAAAATAGGCCGTCGTCAAATTCGGCAGTTTGCGGATTGGTGTTGCCATACACTTTATCCGTTGGCTTTCTGCCGTGCGATTTCCCGACAAAGCCGGTCACATAGCCCGCATCGCGCAGCTGTTTTCCCATCCACGGATGATCATACGCATTACGGCGACTCGACCACTGACCGCTCAGCAGCATCTGGCGGCTCGGCGCGCACCACGCCCCCGAATAGGCCCGCGTGCAGCGAATACCCCCTTTGGCTAGACGGTCGAGGTTCGGTGTGAATTGATGAGACAGCTGCACGTCTAGATCTCCCGGATAGGTGCAGCCCCACTGAGCCGGCGGCAAATCCTCTGGCCCGCCCTGATACAATTCCCGGAACGCACCGATATCACCGATGCCCATGTCGTCGGCAAGAATGACGATGATGTTGGGCGCGGCGGCTTGGGAGGATAGCGAGAACGCGAAGATCCCTGTCAGGGAGAGAACGAGGCGAGTGAACATGGGATCTTGGATTTTGGGTTTTGGATCAGGGGGGCGGTATGTGGAATGCGGCGTTTACTTTCCGCGCTGATCCCACCAGCCGCCTTTGGGAATGAAGTCAGGGTTGAGGAACTCAGCGTGTTGGCTCTCGCGTCTTGGCAATCCCACCTTTTTCAACTGCTGCATCGATTGCTGGTGATTCTCGGCACTGTAGTTCGGCTTCTCGGTGGGGAAACTTGCGCCGACTTCCTTCTGCCACGTCTTCAGAGCGGTGGCCATTTCGGTCACTTTCGAAGACCGCTCAGCGGCGAGGTCGTTGGTTTCGCCGGTGTCCCTGGCGATGTTGTACAGCTCGTATCGGCCGTCCTCGAAATAGTGGATCAGCTTCCAGTCGCCGCGCAGGATGATGGCGGAAGGATCGCCGCCTTGGTTTCCGTAATGGGGATAGTGCCAGAACAGGTCGCGCGCATCGACGGACTCACCTTTTAGTGCTGGAACCAGACTGACGCCATCGAGGTGTTGCTCTGGCTTCCCATCGAGCCCGGCCATGTCGAGAATGGTGGGGTAAAAATCGGTGCCCGTTGCTGGGACTTCGCTGATTCCCCCTTCGTTGGTTACGCCGGGCCAGGCGATGTAGTAGGGCTGACGAATACCGCCCTCCCACTGGCGTCCTTTGCCGCCGCGCATTGGCAGGCAGGCGGTGGCGAATCCGTCGCCGGACGAAACGCCGCCGTTGTCGGAGGTGAAAATGACCACGGTGTTGTTGGCGATGCCTGCGTCTTCGATGGCGTCGAGCACCACGCCGACGGCGTCGTCGAGAGCTGCCATCATTCCAGCGTAGACCGGGTGATCCTGCACCTGTCGAACTTCTTTGCTGCGATCGATTTCGAAGCGCGGTTCGCTTCGCTTGGTCAGGCCCATCGCTTCGGCTTTGGCCTGGTATTTTTTCCAGCGATTTTCGCTGCATTGGATCGGTGCGTGAACCGAGTAGAACGATAGCATGGCAAAAAATGGCGCACCGCCCTTGGCTTGTTCGGAAATGAATTTCGCGGTTTCGTTGCCGAGCCGGATCGGCAACTCGGCGCCGGGTTCGTCATCACTGAGCTTTGGGTTGTTGTAGGGAGAGTGATAGCCGCCCGGAGGTGTGCCATAGTGATAACCGCCGACGTTGACATCATATCCCTGCTCGGAAGGGGTGAATCCATCGGCGCCGAGATGCCACTTACCGGCGAAAAAAGTGCTGTAACCATTCTCCTTCAGCGCTTCGGCGACCGTGACTTCTTCCAGCGGTAGCTCGCTTTTGTATGGGGAAGGCAGCAGCTTGGTATTGCGGTTCCATTGCTCCGGTTGGTTGTCGCCCTTCACCGAAATGTAATCAGTGATTTGCAGGCGGGCGGGAGTTTTGCCGCTCTGAATTGCTGCCCGGGATGGGCTGCACACCTGGCACGATGAATAGCCGCGCACGAAGCGCATGCTGCGTTTTGCTAATGCGTCGATGCGAGGAGTTTCGTAAAATGCACTACCTTCGATGCCGAGGTCTTCTTTGCCGAGGTCGTCGACGAGGATGAAGACGAAATTGGGCTGGTCGGCGGCTGCGGGGAGCGTTACGAGGAGGGTGAGGGCAAGAAGGAATCTCATGGGTCAATTTGGGAGAGTTACTGCTAGGAATTTGCTTTTTGCGGGGTGTCCCTGAGTATTCAGCCGGCCTGTCCCCATGCGCGCCCTGATTATTTACCTTCGGAGAGCCACCGCTTCATCAGCGCGATATTGGCTTCCTTCTCTGCTGCTGCTTGAGGACTCCTCTTACGAGCGTTCTGGAGTGATGGCGCCATGTCACTATCATACATAGCCATGGGCTCTTGATGACGGCCTTTGTCGTCTGATTCGATGATCCAATCATCCAGCAGGGCACGCAAACCGATGAGCGATTCCCGGTGAACGGGATCAGCGGCGAGGTTATCTATCTCCCAAGGGTCTGTGCTGAGATCATAGAGTTCTTCTTCGGGTCGCGTTTCAGCGAGATGCAAGGACTGGACTGCGTTTAGCTTGCCTGCAGCGTAGAGTTCGCGCAATACCGGCATAAAAGGCTTCGTGTCTTTATATTGGCTAGGCTGAAGGTAAGGCCGCAGCGGGTAGAAGTTGCGAATATATTTATAGTTACCCGAGCGGATACTACGAATACGGTCAACAGTTGCGTCGCAGCGGTCACGTGCGGAGACCACAAACTCGCGAGGCTTAGCTTCGGGATGAAAAAGCGGACGTCCCTGCATGCCATCGGGTAAAGTGATACCGGCAAGATGGATTGAAGTGGCAGCGAGATCAATGTGAGCAATGAAGTCATCGCGGATCTTATCCTTGGGCAGCAGGCCAGGAGCCCATACGAAAAATGGGATATGAATACCTTCTTCATACAAAAACTGCTTTCCACGAGCAGAGCTGATTCCATGGTCCGTCAGAAAAAATACGATGGTATTTTTGAGTGCATCATCACGCTTGAGGCGGTCGATAATGCGCCCTACTTCCACATCGGTATAATTCACTGAATCGAGATACTGTGCCCAGTCTTCGCGAATGACTGGATGATCTGGGTAGTATGGCGGAAGTTTGACCGCTTTGCGATCGACCAAATGCTTCAGCCCTTCTTTCGCTTCCTTGTACCAGCGTTCGACGTTACGCAGTTTACCACCCCGCAGGTGGAACTGCGCGAAGAATGGTTGTCCTGCAGCGCGATGATTGTAATCGAAACCGTCGTAAAGCTTGTGCTTATCATATACAAAATTGTAATCCTTTTTGCCTGTTCGCTTGCCACTAGCATCCGCAATGCTCGTGTAGTAACCCGCCTCACGGAAAAGTTCAGGAACAGTGCGCACGCCCGCGGGTAGTTCGATCTTCAGCTTGCCGCGTCCACTGCGATGATGGTGCGCACCGATCGTCGTCTGATACATACCGGTAATCATTGCCGAACGAAAGGCGGAACATACCGGTGCCGTCGCGTAAGCGCGACTGAAGACCACGCCCTCCTTGGCCAGACGGTCGACGTGCGGCGTGTTCACTAGTTTCTCACCCTGATACCCAAAGTGACTCGACATGTCGTCGACGACAATCCAGACGATATTCGGCCGCTCGGCTGAAAGCAGTAAAGTATGACTGCCCATAAGCAAGAACAGCAGCAACACGATTTGTTTTAATTGGCTCATCACTTGGTAACAACACACAGACTGACTGCTAGGAATTTGCTTTTTGGGAGAGGTTTTCGGAGGGGCTGTCATGGGGAAGATAGGGGGTTATTGGAGTTTGCATTTTTTTTGATTTCCGAGGAGGGATTGAACGCAGGCAAGGTAGGTAAGCTGGAGCGGTGCTGCTGGCAAGCGCAACACTGGCCCATGCCACTTACTTTGCTCCCAACTCCTCTGGCGTGTACGGGCCACTCCGATCAGCAGTCGCCTTGCGTGCCTTGGCGATGACCGCACGATCAACAACCCCAATCGAATTTCCCCATGAATTACCGACGTAGGTCATGATCTCGGCAAGCTGCTGATCGTTCATCACAGTCCCCAGCCCAGGCATGGCCGCGGTCGGTTTGTAGTGTTTTCCTTTCACCGTGATGGGCCCCTGCATCCCATGGAGCAGGATCTTGGCGAAACGCTCCGGCTGCTCCAAAACCCACTCTGAGCCGACCAAGGGCGGCCCCATCTCCGGCAACCCGGATCCATCGACGTTATGGCAAGCGAAGCACGAGATCATATATGCCCGCTCGCCCTGTTTCCATACCTTGAGATCCGCCCCCGTAAGATCGACCGTTTGCTTGGCCTCCTTCGTCGTTGCCAAAACATAGCGGCTGAGCATGGCACTCCGTGCTGCGCCAAGCGGCAGCGACTTGATCCACTCCATGGTGTGATCACCACTCCCGCTGATCAACCCTTCCATGAAGAACGGCTCTTTGTGCCATGCCAGATAGGCCGTGGTCAGCGCAGCTCTGGCGCGTTCTTGGGGAAAGTTGGCGACGCGCTGGGAAACATAATATGCGGACTCCGCAAACTCCGACGGGATCGCCTTGAGCAGCGCATCCAGAAGGGCATCGCTATGATCAAACTGCCAGCTGATGCGTGTGGCGTGGATGCGAACGTCGGCATTGGCGTGGGCCAATCCCGCGATGATATGGGACTCCTTGATCGCGCCAAGTCCCTCAAGTGTCCAGAGCGCATGCATCTTTGCCAACGGCAATTCTGTTGATTCCAAGAGCGCCTCGACCTTCCCGGCGGCGGCCGCATCGCGGCGATCGACAAGGATCCGCTGGGCATGGTCCCGACGCCATGGATTCTTGCTGGCCAACGACTTGACGAGTTCGTCAAGTCCTGCATTTCGTATCGGCTTCCAGGCATTGCCTTTCTTTCCATCGATCGACAGGCGATAGATGCGTCCCAGATAATCCGGCGCATCCAGCTTCTGCTCGTTAATGAGCTTGGTGAGGTGCGCGTTCATGTAGATCTTGTGCTGGATGATGCCGTGATACATGTCGGCAATGTAGATGGTGCCGTCTGGACCGGAACGGATTTCGACCGGCCGGAATCGGGTGTCAGGGCTGGCGATGATCTCTTCCTTCGAAAAGGTGTCGCGGCCGTAGGGAATGCCGTTCTTGCGCTCAATCGTGAGCACTTTGACCATATGCACGGCAGGCTCGGCGATGATTCCGTCAAAGGTCTCAGGGAAGTAGTTGTCGCGGTAGAAAAAATGGCCGCAGGCGGATGTCGCCCGGTTGCTGAAGCCGTGTTCGTCAACATGCCCCGCCTCAGGCTTCGTCCAGGCGTCGCGCATGTCCATGTTACGGCGCACTGGGTAGACCGGCTGTTCATTGACCTTGATGCAGAAACAGTCCGGAAGAATGACGTTGTTCAGCCAGGCGCTTCGCGTGATTTTGAGATCCACCTGTGGATTCATCAGGAAAAAATTCGGGGCAAAAATATCGGCCCGCATGAAGGTGTTCTGCTGGCCATGATAGAGGCGTCCGTGGTTGTCGGCACTGAGACTGAACTGCCCACGATACTCGGTTTCTTCGATGAGCCATTTCCCGTCAACCTCCTTGTAGCGCAGCTTGCTCTTGGCGTTGTAATACCAATTGTCGATGGCGCGAATGAGGCCGTTCGTCTTGTGCTCAACACTCTTGCCCGGACCGTAGTTCTCGTCGACGACAATGGTCTTGCCCGGCTTGTCGCCATCGATCACGACCGTGTGATAAAGCTTTTTCGTGTCGGCCCAGAGGATGCCGTTCTTGTGAAAGGCGATGGCCCGCGGCTCGACGAGTTGGTCCAGAAAGACGGTCGCCTTGTCCAATTTGCTGTCCCCCGTGGTGTCCTCAAGAATACTGATGCGCCCCACCTTGTCGAGTTCCTGCGTCCCTTTGATGTCGTTCATGAAGCCGACCATCTCGACCACCCACAGCCGGCCAAGTTCGTCGAAGCGCATGACCACAGGGTTCATGACCGCGGGTTCCTCGGCCACCAGTTCAAGCTTGTAGGGCTTGATGACGCGCATCTTATCAATGGCATCGGTGCCAGAGAGAACGGGGCCGTTTATTTCGGGGAGAAGAAAGGAGTCCGGGACGGGCGGCGGGCCCGCGAAGGAGAGGATGCAACTTGCCAGGAACAGACCGAAATTGGTGCTTAATCGTGTGCTACGTTTCATTGAATTTCCTCGGTGAATTGATCCCCGTTCTCCCCCACCAACGACTTCGCTGAAGCCACCACCATGCTGCCTGTCAGCACAAACCTCCGACGAGTCATCCCGCTACCTAAAGACATTTGGACGATTTGTTTTGATGGGGGATTTTTGGGAAATACTCCAAACTCTCCCTGGCGCTTGCTGCCGTGGAGTTGCAGGTCGTGAATGGACCAGTAGTTGCCGCCGTGGTTCGCACCCAAGGTAATCTTGAGGTGCTTGGCCTGGACCGCCTTCGGAAAGAGGATTTCGTTGTTCGGCTTGCCGGCCTTCCCCTTGGCGATGACGACGGACCAAGTTTTCCCGTCCGTGGAGGCTTCCACTTTGAACTCCTTCGCGCCATCGTTGGCGGAAGGGATGTTGTTGAGGACGATGCCACTAACCCGGCGAGTTTCCGGAAGTTCGATGTTGAGCCACATTCCCTTCTTCTGCACGCCCTTGGTGTCGTAGCGGGTCGACATCTTGCCATCGATGGCATTCTTCAGGGCGCCCGGGTTGGTGCTCGCGGTCAGGATCCATTTGCTGCGATCCGTCATGACCATGTCGTGCGCCTTCTCAATCTCGGCTTGGGTCCAATGCTTTTTACGGGCATCGCTCTTCCGAATTTTCGCGACCATTTTCGGAGTGACCGGTGCTCCGGTGTTTCCAAAAGAGGTCCGGATGTAGCTGATCACACCAGCCACCCACTTGTCGTCGTTAGTCCCCATCGGAACCATCAACTGCGCCGCGTAGGTCTTGCCATCGATCGGGCCTTCCAGGCCGTAGAGGACGGTGCTGACGGAGAGTGCGGGGTGACCATTGACCCGCGGTGACCCCACCAGGGATGGGCCCATGACGAGCTTGTCATCGGTCGTGAATCCTTTGCCATCGGCTCCATGACAAGTGGTGCACAGCGTGGAGTAAACGGCCTCGCCTTGCTTGATCAGCGCCAGTTCCTTTTTGTCGTAGCGCCCCTTCCCAGGAGCCGGGGCAGGCTGGGGTGCCGAGGCCTGCTTGGCGTATCGCATGCTCAGCGCAGCCTGCTTTCTCACTAGGCCAACTGGATCTGCTGCCAAGGTCGTCGCAAGGGCTGCGAGCTCCCCGGTGCCGCTGTAGTAAGGCTCGCCAAGGCGGCAGGCCGCTTCACGAACACGAGGGTGTTTGTCGGCAGCAGCGACGGTGACAATCGCCGGAGTGATCGAGTCGAGGCCCTCCAGAGTCCAGAGGGCGTGAATGCGTCCCAGATGAGAGGAATCCGATTGGGCCATCTTGATCAGAGCCGGGACAACCGACTTGTCTGCCTTGAGGACAATGAGCTTCTGAGCTTCCATACGCCACCAGCCATTGGGATGATTCAGGTGTGCAACGAGAGCGGCCGGAGCCTCCTCCAACATCTTGGGCAGGGTCTTGTTGTATTTGAAATCCTTGTGCCGCAGGCGCCAGATGCGACCGCGATCAACATTCTTTCCAAGACCGTAGGCATCAATGATGCCGCGCAGGTAGGATCCCTTCGTAACCCAGTCTCCGTGCTGAATGATCCCCCGGTACATGTCGACCAGATAGAGTGTCCCGTCAGGCGCGGTGGCGGAATTCACGACGTGGAAGTTCGGGTCCGGACTCCGAATAAATTCCGAATTGGGATAGGCATTCTTGAGGCTGACAACGCCCTCCTCGTCTTCCATCACCTTGGTCCGCCGCACGAGCCGACCGACCGGCTCGCTGAAGATCAAGTCCCCCACCAAGTCGGAAGGAAGCCCGTCACCACTAAATACGGATTGGCCACAGGTGGCAGTGAAGTGATTGAGAGTGTTGTCCTTGCGGAGACGCCGATGCCCGCCTTGTGTGTCCGGGTAGTTGTCGATCGGCCAAACCAACGAGTATTCCGAGCCGGTCTTGCCGGTCCCGCTCGTGCCGTAGAGCAGGTGATGCTGATAGCTCATCGGCCCCTTCTCACCGCCGGCGTCGTTGTACCAGACCTTGCCGTAGAGATCCTGAGCGATCCCCCACTGGGACTGGCCTCTCATGTTTTCCTGGACCAACTTGTTCGTCTCGGTGGACAGGCGATAGCGAAAGCCGTTGTAGGTGGAATACCACCAGTTATCGAGCGCCCAAACGAACCCGTTGGGCTGGTGCTCCATGTTTCCACCCCGGCTACCGCCCTCGTGAAACATCTCGATCTTGTCCGCCACTCCGTCGCCGGTGGTGTCCTCGTAATACTTGAGGTCATGGGTGTGCGTTTCCCCGATGACGACGCCCTTGTCCAAGACCATGATCTTGCGGGGCAGGACCAGCTTGGAGGCAAAGATGCTGTGCTTATCATAGACGCCATCGCCGTTGGTGTCCTCGTGCCGTGATACGACTCCCGTGCCCGCCTCTTGATCCTTGGCGTCGGCGTCATTCATGTAGTTGCGCATTTCGAGCACATACATCCGTCCGTTGCCGTCGAACTGAATATCGACTGGCTCCTCAATCTGCGGATCGCTCAGGACGAGTTCAAGATAGTAACCGTCCTGCAACTCGATCAGCTTCAGCTCTTCGGCAGGTGTAAGGTAAGGAGTCGAACCGGTCGCGGGAGGTCCTTGCTCCAGCCCTTGGCCAAACATCAGGCCGCTAGCGGAAACAAAAAGGAATGCGGAGGTCAGGGCCCTGGAACGCAGGGGGCCATTCGCCATCGTGCTTTGCTTCAAATGTTCTCTCATCAGTAAAAGGTGTTTTGTGATTCTTTCCTCGCCGATTCTCTCTCGAGCTATCAATCGCCCGACCGGAAGGCCAAGGCGGGCAAGCCGTACTTGTTGAAGAGGTTTGCCCAAAATCTCTTCTTGGAACAAGTAAAACGGACCGCAACAACCCCCTGTCCACTGCTAGGAATTTGCTTTTTGGGAGAGGTTTTCGGAGGGGCTGTCATGGGGAAGATAGGGGGTTGTGGGAGAAAGAGGGGGTTGATCGACTATGGTTCTATTGTTTGCTTTCTGTGCGTTTGTTCACCACTTTTTGCCCCTTGGCTTGTTGGGGTCGTAATCGGGATTTTTTGTGGGCATCTGCGCGCCGACAGACTTTCTCCAGCCAGCGAGATTTTTCAAGAGCGCCTGGGCTTTTTCGGGATTATTTTCGACTAGGTTATTTTTTTCAAACGGGTCGGTTTTCAGGTTGAAGAGTTCGAGTGTTCCTTTTTCGAAGAATTCGATGAGTTTCCAGTCGCCCTGCCTGATGGCGCCGTAGGGGAGTGTGCGATGGTAGTGCGGGTAGTGCCAGTAGAGGGTGTCACGATCGAGTGATTGGCTTTTTCCGGTGAGCAGAGGAAGGATACTAACACCGTCCTGGTGCTGTTCGGGTTTAAGTGGCAGTCCGGCCATTTCGAGCATGGTGGGATAGAAATCGGTGCTGATCACCATTTCGTCGCAGCTGGAGCCGGCGGCAATTTTTCCAGGCCACTTGACCACGAACGGTTCACGAACTCCTCCTTCGTGGGAGAAACCTTTGAAGTCACGAAGTCCGGCGGTGGTATTGTCAGCATTGCCGCCGTTGTCTCCAGTGAGGATGATGACGGTGTTGTCGGCGATGCCGAGTTGTTCAAGTTTGGCAACAATGCGGCCTACGCTGTTGTCGAGAGCCTCGACCATGCCTGCACGTTTTGGATTGAGGTTTTCGTTCTTTTTGTTGTCGAACGTTTTGGCTTTCGCTGTGTATTTTTTCACCAGTGCGGGTGGTGCCATGTTGGGGCCGTGCAGGGTGTAGTAGGAAAAGTAGAGCAGGAAGGGTTCGTCTTTTTTCTCGTCCAGGAACTTGAGAGCCGCATCGGTGAGTTTGTCGGTGAGGAAGTCGCCTTTTTTGCCGTCATCCAGACCGGGCATGCCGAAGGGGGAGAAGTATTTTCCGGGGCCTTTGGGCTGTGCCCATTCGCGACCGCCGACGTTGATGTCGAAGCCGTGGCTGGTGGGGTAATGTTGGTCGAAGTCGGGCTGGTCGATGGGCATGAGGTGCCATTTTCCGAGAAAGGCAGTGGCGTAGTCGGCGGCTTTGAGCGCTTCCGGAAGGAGGACGCGTTGGTGATCAATCTTGGTTTTCCATTGAGGAATGTTGAGAATAGGATTGTTGCGATTGTGCCCTGTGATCCAGTCGGTGAGATGAAGTCGCGCCGGGTAACAGCCACTGAGAATGGAGGCACGGCTGGGCGAGCAAACCGTGCAAGCGGCGTAGCTATTGGTGAAGCGCATGCCGTCTTTGGCAAGCTTGTCGATCTGGGGTGTCTCGTAGAATGTGGCACCGTAACAGCCAAAATCTCCCCAACCCAGGTCATCGACGAGGAGGAAAACGAAGTTGGGTTTTTCCTTGGCAAGCAATGAGCTAGGCAGGGCGAACAAGAGAAGTAGATAGATGAGTTTCATAAGGTGTACTGACCGTTAGAAATTTGATTTTTGGGTGGGGCGCTTGGGGGTGCCGTTGAAGGGATCGGAGAGGGGTGAAAGGGGGTTGCGGAGGGAAGAGGGGTGGGAATTGAGCCGAGATGTTGGAGCACGGGAACGGTGAGACGGAGATTCAGGTGAAAAAGGCGGCAGACTTCGTGCGGAGGGCGTTTTAGGGCGGAAGATCGTTAACCGGGAGCGTAGTCCTCCCTTCCGCCATGCCAAGGACTTGTTTAGCGGCGGTTGTTTTCGAGCCTCTTCGGGCGTCGTCAGGAATCTTCGAGGACCAAGGTGCGGCCATCGCCGAGGGAGATTTCTTTGGGCTGCCAGGCGGAGCTTACTCCTTCGCCACCTCCTTCGCTGAAGCTATGGCGGTCAAGAAGGCTATGGCGCACAAGTTGGTCGAACGGATCGGACTCCGACTCGGATGGGTGCCGCGGCTGGTTGAACCAAGTGAGATCCGGGTCGTCATCGGGAATGCTCCCGCCGCATTTAGGCGGCGAATGATGAAAACAAGATCCGGAGGAGGATCTTGCAGGCGGCATGGCCAGAGCGGAGCGCCGGCAATCCATTCCTTGACCGCCTGCCACGGTGGCTCGATGGGCTCCATGGTTTGATTCGCCCGCCCCGCCTGGCGGTCTCTCCCTGCGGGCTCCGGCTTCGCCTCCGTCCAAAACGCCTACAAGCCTTCGGCGTTTTTCGACGTCGAAGGGCGGCGGGGGCGGGCGCGAGCGAGACAGACTGCCCGGAGGGCTGGTCCGCGAGGGCCGACCCCTGTTTCCTTTCCCGGGAGGAAACTATCGACCTTCAGCCCGGTCAGATGGGCTGAAGGCCCTGCAATACAAAGCTCCTTCAAGAAATTCGCCTTAAACCGTGCTATTCGCCGCGGACGCGCTTCAGCCATTTTTGAAGGGCCGGTATTTTCTCGATCGATCCGTCGACTTCCTGCTTCATCCGCCATTCCCAATCGACCCGCGAATGCCACTCGGCTTCGGTCTGCTGTTCGAGGATGGACTCGAGCGCATTGAAGTCCTCGTCACAGAGTCGGATCTTGAGCCCGAGTTTCGCGACGACCTGCTTCCTGATGTAGTTCTTGTAAGGGTAATTGTAGTGCCGACTATTCACGGTCCAGTTCATGTTACGCAGCCAGTTATGCTCCGGCGCGTGGGCGGCGATGTTACTCTTCACGGCTTCGCCCAGTTTGCTCTCGGCGATGCGGACCTTCGCACGCAACTCCTTGGTGCGGTCCTCGATATACGATCTCGAATTCGGTGAGGCCTCCCTGACCAAGACGCTTGCGGCTCTGATCTCTGCGTTGAGGCGGTCTATTTCCGGAATGTCCTTCATCACGGAATCAAGTTTCTTGCGCATGGCGGTGTCCGCCTGGCGGACCTGATCGCGCGCGCTCTGGGCTGCGCTGCGAGCCACCGCGTATGGCTTGCTGGTTGTCTTGAGCGTGGCGATCTGGACGTCGCGCTGTGCTGCGTCCTTGAGCGTGGCGATCTCGGGCATGGCCTGGAAAGAGTCCTCAAGGCGCCGGACCTCTGCGTCAGCCTGTTTCGACTCCGCTCGTGCATCTGCAAGCGCCGCATTCTTCTGGTCGAAGAAGGCCTTGTTCTCGGCCCTGCATCTGTCTTGCCGTTCCTTGATCTTCATGTTGCGGGCGGATTCCAATGTGCGCCTCTTGTCCTCGTGCTCCTTGCGCTTGGCGGTCTTCTCTATTGTCTCAGGTCGTTTTGCGAAGGTGGCCTGAAGCTCCTTTGTCCGCTGGTTCAACGCTTCCTTGCATGTCGCTAATTCCTCCTCCGCCTGTGTCCGGGCAGGGGAGGGTTGATCCTCGATCGCCTTCGCCATCGCGACGGTCTTCCTGCCCATCTCGTTGTAGAACGCAAGGCCCATGGGCATCTTGTCCAAGGCTTGCTGTATGGTCGCATCCCGGCGTCTGACGGCATCGGCGACGCCGCCGTATTCCACCTTGCAGGATTTGATGAAGGCCCTGTCGACGCGGCGCGGGGCGTGGCGGAGCGGTGCCGGTGCCTTGGCGAAATCGTCATACACCGTGTGCCACACCCGCACATAGTCGAGGGCTCCTTTGAAATGCCGGCGCCCGCCTCGTGCGGCGGCAATGAAGTTGCGTTTCTCGAGACCTGCTGGATACGCGTCTGCGGCGCGAAATTCCGATCGCTTTTCCCCGGCTCGGCGGCCGTCAATCCAGAGCACGATCTTTTCTCCGTCGATCTCGATCCGGAAATCCACCCATTGGTTCGGGGGCAGGGGAGTGTCGGCGACGACGCGATCGGTCTTACCGTCGGCCGTCACCATGAGTTCGGCCTTTCCGGATGCGCCTGCCGGGGTCAGCACAAAGCGGTTGTCCTCGGAGGTGCCGAAATCGAATACCGCCTGGTCCTTGCCGCCTGCCCATTTCAAGCCGACTTCAATGGTGGTCTCGCCAAGGTCGGCGAGCATGGGTGAGGCCTCGGCATACTGGCTGCGACCATCGAAACGAAAGCCGCGTCGTTCACCATCGACAACGAATGTGGGTTGGCCGGAGAGATGGCCGTTCAGGCTGAGAACGAAGAAAAGATTCGGCAAGCTACCTGAGTTTTTGTAGCGGAACCAATCTTCAAAGAGTTCATTCTCTTCGCGGTCCATGGCGTAGTTGGCCCAGAGCTTGCCGCAGATGACGGGGTCCTGGTACGGCCGCAAGGTCACTTCGTTGGGCACGTGGGTCTTGCGTCCGTCCGCATTGATCGGTTCGATCACGCGCGTATACCCGCCAATCCTGGCGTCGCCGGCGACACATGCCTGTCCTGAGATCTTGGCATGGCCCGAGACCACCACCTTGGATCCGCGCACCACGGCATAATCCTCGATGGCGGCATGATCCAAGACCCGGGCGCCGTCGAGCACCATGGCGTTGGGCCCGACGTAGGCGGTGGCTGCGACCTCGGCAGACGCTGCTACCCAGCCGCCACCGTTGGGATGTCGGCCGCCGGTCATGTCGGCCAGCGTCCGGTCGACATAGGGCTGTATATTGTTGAGCGTCCGCAGGAGTTGCGACCTGAACGACCAATGGCCGGTATTGGCTTTTCCCTCGTCGACCAGACGATCCAGGTCGGCCTTGAAGGTCGTCAGCTTTTCGCTCAGTGGCGGGATTGTTGCGCGCATGATATCCGCTTTCGGGGTGTCGCCCGGATACGGAAGCTGGCACAGGTCCTCTGGATGCCATTTGCGATCGAGTCCAACATACGTCAGTTCATAATTATCGGTGTCCCCCGGCAGACTGTGCGGGGTTCCGGGTTGGCAGCCTGAGAGGCTGACCTCATAGGGATACCGGGGTGCGTGTCGTCCCATATAGAGCAGCGCGGCGTCAAATAGTGCCGACGGTGTGGCGGCCACGGTGAGCCAGAAACGACGATCGCCCTTCTGCGTCTTCATCTCCATCACGCCCTTGTTCCACAGGGGGCTGTAGCGGATCTTGCCGTCGGCGCCGACGGCCACGATGCAGGCGCGCCAGTCGCTGTAGGAGTTGGGGTCGTAGAAGCCGCGGAAATCAACGGAGATCTTCTTGGCTCCCTTGTCGGGAACCAGCCTGATCACGTTGGAGCCAAATGCCTCCGGCGATTCGCTCCATGGGATGCGATACACACCAGCCTTGCGGTCGACTGCCTCGAGGGCGTTGCGTTTGACGCAGGTGAAGCCACGGCGCAGGTTGTCTTGGAGTTCACAATCAAACTCGGCGAGCCGGGCGGCGAACTCGCCCATCATATCCCCGGCGCCACGGACGCCGTTGGGGAACAGGCCACGATGCTCTCCGAGTCGCGCCAAGGTGTGGAAAAAAGATTCTTCGCCCTTGCCGGCGGGCAAGCTCGCCGCCATGCAATAGCCCCAATTGGGGTCGTCGCCCATGATGGCGTAGAACAAGCCGGAGGGATAGGCCCCATGAAAGGTGTGTCGGTAAGGACGTTTCACGTTGTTGGAGAAGGCCATTTTCGCTGGATCACTGATAACGGCGCAGGCATCAGCGAAGACTTCGCCGTTCTGACCAAGCGGCTGCGGTTGCAGGCCGTGTCCCCACTCGTGCATCAGCCCGTCGCTCCAGGGGCCACCGACGGCATGCTTGAGTTCGCAGCCGCCAGCACCGCCGCCGGCGTAGCCCTTGATCCACTGATAGCCGTTCATGTAGGTGCCGCACACCTTGACGAGGTATTTGGATGGGTTGTCAGAGCCCGCGCCGGGCATCATGAGGCCTGCGTGCTCCAGATAGCTCCACATGTATTCGCCAAAGGCCAACGAGCCCTCGCGGAACAGGGCAGCTTTCTCGGGTTCGTCATGGTTCACCCACGGGCTGTAGCTCTCGTTGGGCGCTTGTTGGGAACCGGAGACCCACACGATGTGCTTGCTCGCAAAACGCATGGTGCCCGGTTCGCCCGGTTTGGCGTTGTTGGGCCACTCGCGCAACACCTGCTCCGAAACCCGATAGTCGAGGTTGGACTGAGTCGTGCGGATCCGCTTCATCTCTGCCAGATAGAGATCGAGGATATACTTCTCGTCTTCCGCAACAAAGTTGCTGCGCGTGAAGCAGCGTTTGCGACCGTCCGGCAGGCGCAGCACCACGGCCGGGCAGTAGTAGGCTGGATATCCGAAGGAATTCCCGTATTCATTGCCAACCCCACGGAACCCGATCAGGTGCGCCTCGAAGCTGCGAGCCTGCGTCGATTGCAGCCGTCTGGAAATTTCCTCGGCAGCGGGCTGAGGATGGACGATGGCGACGTCCGCGTTCATTTGCCTGTCCCGTAAGGTCCACGTCCGCAGCGGCATGCCTTGCTTTACTTCGATCAGATCCACCCCCTTGCGTGGCCACCAGTTGACGGTGCGCCGCTGGTGGCCTTCCGCGTCGCGGCCGCCCTCCTGCTTCGCCTGGTAGAGGCCAACGCCCGGTTTCTTGGTGCCGCCCGGGTATTGTGCCCCGGCGAAGAAATCGTAATCAGGCGATGCGGTCGCCGCGTGCAGCGCAGCGGCGAGGGTCAGAGTCCCGATGATTCGTGTCTTCATGCTATTCGTCTCCGTTGGGTGTTGGGATGGCTGGGGCCAGCACGACGCGGAAGCCGAGAATGCCGTAGAAGCCTATGCTGGGGTCGAAGGGGTAGCGGCTGGCCGAGCGCAGGAAGGGGATACTCGTGATCACCCCGTCGCTACGCATGCTCACCCCTGCCGGCGCTCGATAGGCCGGTCCATTCAGACAGGCTCCGCGTGCGACCCGCTTCGTTCCGTCTGCTGGGCCGGTGGGATCCACCTGCGGTGAGCTTGTCGAATCCGTGGCCTTGCCCGAAGGGTAGGCGGCGTACCAGTCGTGGCACCATTCGTAGACGTTGCCGTGCATGTCGTAGAGGCCCCAGGCATTGGGCAGACGCTTGCCGCCCACGGGCAGGGTGGTTCCGGAACTTACGTTGGCGAAGGTATTCACGAACTTCTCGCTTTTCAGATACTCCTCGTCGTCGCTTTCGCCCGTCACGTTGTAGGGGCCAGTGGTGCCTGCGCGGCAGGCGTATTCCCACTCCGCTTCCGTGGGTAGCCGAAAGATGTAGCCCTTGGGCAATCGGCTGGCTTTCTGCTCGCGTTTGGTGAGCTCCTGGCAGAATTCCTGCGCTTCGGCCCAGGTGACACATTCCATCGGGTTGTTGGGTAGCAGGGCGCCGTCGTTGAAGTCGGATCTGTCTTCTCGCGCCCGGTAGAAGAACGCCAGCCCGTCGTGGATGGGGCCACGGGAATGCACCCAGCTCTCGTGGTCGTAGTCCGGCAGCATCAGGTCGTAGTATTCCTTCTGCTTGACCTCATACACACCGATATAGAACGGTTTGCTGATGGTCACCGTGTGCTGGACCTCGTCTTCGCGGTGCGCTATCTCGCCTTTGGGGCTGCCCATTGTGAACGTGCCGGCCGGGATCAGCTTGGTCTGCATTCCCAGGGTCGGGACTGTCCAGTCTTTGGCCTTGAGTTGTTTCATGGCCTCGATCTCGTCCGCTGCAGGCGCCGTGTGCGCGGCCAGCAGGACGAGCCCAAGCGATAGCAAGTGATTTGCTCTCATGATGTTATATTTCATTGGTTATTGAGAAACCACCTGCTTTGCAGGTGGTCATGTTTAGATGGCTTTGCCATGATGGGTGGATTCGTCGTGTGAGGGGCGATGGGTATGGGAAAAAGAAAGCTGGGCTAATTGCTAGGAATTTATCTTCTGTAAAAATCCATCTTGGTTCTCAGCGTCGGGAGAGGGAAGATTTGGAACAGAAGGAAGCAAAGAAAGCAAAGGGGAACAGAAGGGAGCAAAGAAAGAGAGATTTGGGGTGAGCCACTTCCCGATTTACTGATCCGCTTAGCTTAGTCCATGGGAACTTTGCGTCCTTAGCGATCTTCTGTAAAAATCTGTCTTGGTTCTCCGCACCGGGAGAGGGGAGATTTGGAACAGAAGGAAGCAAAGGGAGCAAAGAAAGAGAGATTTGGGGTGAGCCTCTTCACGATTTACTGATCCGCTTAGCCGATGGGAACTTTGCGTCCTTAGCGACCTTCTGTAAAAATCCATCTTGGTTCTCCGCATCCGGAGAGGAGAGATTTGGAACAGAAGGGAGCAAAGGAAGCAAAGGGAAGAGGAAAGATTTGGGATGAGCCTCTTCCCAATTTACTGATCCGCTTAGTCCATGGGAACTTTGCGTCCTTAGCGATCTTCTGTAAAAATCCATCTTGGTTCTCAGCACCGGGAGAGGGGAGATTTGGAACAGAAGGAAGCAAAGGGAGCAAAGAAAGAGAGATTTGGGATGAGCCTCTTCCCAATTTGCTGTTCCGTTTAGCCCATGGGGACTTTGCGTCCTTAGCGACCTTCTGTAAAAATCTGTCTTGGTTCTCAGCATCCGGAGGGGAAAGTTTTGGAACAGAAGGAAGCAAAGGGAGCAAAGTCCCACCCTCGACCACCCCGGTCTGCTCCGACTCAAAGACCGCGTGGGTTTCGGTGATGTAGAGCACGGGTCAGCGACCTGTTACTACGACTCCCTAAGTCAGTGCCATTCGAGCCTGTCCCCCTGAATTCCAAAAGGAGGAAAGGCGGCTTTATCCAAGCCTAGTGATTAGTCTCGTCATTAAGTCCATGCGCTCGTGCAAGACTGCGATGATCAACGGGCATTTATTGTCCCTGACTAGGTGGAAGACGAAGTGCTTCTTGCAGCGAGACACAAGCAACTCAGGGCGACTTTTGATGGGCGTTCGCGTGCGGGCTTTCCCGTTGGCAATCATGCCGAAATGGACATCGAAATAGTCCGCATATCGCCTCGCCTGTTCGGCATCCCATTGCTTAACCGTGTAGCGAGCGATGCCGATTAAATCCTCCTCGGCAAGGGCGGAAATTTCAAAGTCAGGCATCTGTTAGCTCTTTTCGATTTCGGCGTCAAAGATGCCGCGAGCAGTCGAGTTGCCAGATGTCCCATTCACAGCATGATGTGCGATCCGGCTATCGAGCAGCGTTTCAAGCTCGGCAAGGGCGCGTGCCTCATCACTCTCGGATGAGGGCAAAAGCTGCTCCAGCAAATAAGCCTTCATGGATTTGCCCTGCAATGCAGCAAGGGCTTTTAGTTTTTGGTGCTCCTCAGGGGAGACATCGATTGAAATGCGGCTCATCATTAAAGTGTCCTTTCTTTCTCCAGAATACCCAAAAAACCACATTTGTGCAAATGTTCAATTGTGACGCTCCTCGATCCGGGGTGAATTTCACGGCTATTTTTTGGCTTGAGAGCAACTTTTTCACGCTTTCTTGGGGGTAGCGCGGTTATCCAACATGTCCTTTATTTCACAAAGCTTCAAGCCCTACAGCGGGACACCCCTAAGCCATAATCCGCTTAGACCATGGAAACTTTGCGTCCTTAGCGACCTTCTGTGAAAATCTGTCTTGGTTCTCCGCATCCGGAGGGGAAAGATTTGGAACAGAAGGAAGCAAAGGAAGCAAAGGGGGACAGAAGGGAGCGAAGAAAGAGAGATTTGGGATGAGCCTCTTCCCTATTTGCTGTTCCGTTTAGTCCATGGGAACTTTGCGTCCTTAGCGATCTTCTGTAAAAATCTGTCTTGGTTCTCCGCATCAGGAGGGGAGAGATTTGGAACAGAAGGGAGCAAAGAAAGAGAGATTTGGGGTGAGCTTCTTCCCTATTTGCTGTTCCGTTTAGTCGATGGGAACTTTGCGTCCTTAGCGATCTTCTGTAAAAATCTGTCTTGGTTCTCCGCATCCATAGAGGGAAGATTTGGAACAGAAGGGAGCAAAGGGAGCGAAGAATGAGGGATTTGGGATGAGCCTCTTCCCGATTTGCTGATCCGCTTAGCCCATGGGAACTTTGCGTCCTTAGCGACCTTCTGTAAAAATCTGTCTTGGTTCTCCGCATCCAGAGAGGAGAGATTTGGAACAGAAGGAAGCAAAGGAAGCAAAGAAAGAGAGATTTGGGGTGAGCCTCTTCCCGATTTGCTGATCCGCTTCGCTTAGCCCATGGGAACTTTGCGTCCTTAGCGACCTTCTGTAAAAATCTGTCTTGGTTCTCCGCATCCGGAGGGGAGAGATTTGGAACAGAAGGAAGCAAAGGGAGCAAAGGGGGACAGAAGGGAGCAAATCACGCGGATTTGAATCTGGCTTGAGCCGGAGTCCGTGGACTGCGTGCAGCCTGCTGCCGCTTTCCCCAATGCAGCCTGCTGCGAGGGGGGCAACCCAAGGTTTTATGGGGCTTCTCTCGAGCCAATGCCGTCGGGCTCGCAGCCCTCCGTCGCTGAAGCGATGGCGGACAAGCAATGCCGCTTTCCCCAGAGCTACAGCAGGCTGCAGCTGTCCAGGGTGCGCCGCACACATTTCCAATACCAGTATCGACGGTTTTTTTTGGATAGCCCCTAAGCATTCCTCGACAGCCGGCAGCACTCGCTGAACTCGCCAGGGTTTGGACGAGCGTCCTCCGGCGTCCTGTGATCTTGGGACGCCCGGCCAATTTCCGGCGAAACCAGCGACCACTTGACGCCTCTGCGGCTGTCCCCCCGTCCAACCCGATGCGGCAGACAAGCAAGCGGCGCTGTGGAATCTTTTTTTCGCTTCCATAATCGCCTCATTATCAACCACTTACAACCGCCCCCCCCGTTGTTAGCAAAAAGTTCTTGTTAACGCGAAGAAATCACCAAAGATAGCCCCGATCTGCCCCCCCGACACCGCCCCGATCGCCTCCACCGCGCCCTCAGGGA
>Ga0206130_10000663_pt1 | contig 55390 bp, 43 predicted proteins | sample Helgoland_Spring_9_FD_148637 | JGI IMG/M metagenome (GOLD analysis project Ga0206130, IMG submission 148637) | Pelagic subsurface seawater microbial communities from Kabeltonne, Helgoland, North Sea - Helgoland_Spring_Bloom_20160512_1 | ecosystem: Environmental > Aquatic > Marine > Epipelagic ...
ATAAGTTTATGGGTAGTTTCTGTGGTCGAGGTAAGAAAGCATTTTACTAAATTTGAACCTAATTCATGACTACCTTTTGTCGGCCACCTTTTATTTTGTTCCACGTGGAACATTTCAGTATCAGTTCTACTATCGTAAAAAGCAAATTTAGTAGGATCTTGATCTCCGGATTGTTCTGCCAAGCCATTAAAATTAATAGAATTACCTAGGAGCCTTGGAGGAGTCCCAGTCTTAAAGCGCTTAAGTTCTATGCCATGCTTTATGAAATGCGAGGAAAGTCCCTTTGCTGAATGATCGCCTAGTCTACCTCCTTCCGTCTTTGATTGTCCTATGTGAGTCGATGCTTGTAAGAAAGTTCCTGTGGTTACTACGACTGTTTTACCGTAAAAGTGAAGTCCCATTGATGTGGTAACTCCGTTACAACAAGAGTTTTGAACGATTAAGCCATCCACCATTGCTTGAAATAGCGTTAGATTGGGCTGTTGTTCGAGAACATGCTTCATCCTTAACTGGTAGGCTTTTTTATCACATTGTGCCCTTGGTGCTTGGACAGCTTTTCCTTTAGAAGTATTTAAAAGTTTAAATTGAATGGCAGTAAAGTCAGCATTTAATGCCATTTCTCCCCCTAATGCATCGATTTCGCGTACAATTTGTCCTTTTCCTTGTCCACCAATGGCAGGGTTACAACTCATTTGAGCAATGGTATCTAAATTTCCTGTTAACAGCAGGACATCTGCCCCTTGTTTTGATGCAGCAATGGCTGCTTCACAACCAGCATGACCAGCACCGCAGACAATTACATCATAGGGCTTTTTAGGTGTATTTACCCTTAGTGTCATCCTTACTTCCCTATACAGAATTCTCCGAAGAGAATATCTAGCATATCTTCATTTGTTTTTCTCCCAATCATTATGTCTAATTCTTTTCGAGCTTCAGTAAGGTGCATTGATATAATTTCATCTCCAACTTCATTATTTGATTCTGTCAAGAAACGGTTCAACTTATCCAAGCAGTTTTTAATGAGTACTTCGTGCCTTACACCTACGAGATATTCATTTTCTGATCCTTCTCCTGTGAGTTTTTGTATTATTTCTAGTAAAAGCGTCTCCAATTCCCTGAGACCATATTTTCCGGTTGAACTTATGTTTATTGCTTTGGGCGAGGGATTATAATTTGGTGCCCAATTATTTTTACCCAAGTCTGATTTATTACGAATGAGTAGTGTAGGCTTGCTTTGTAATAATTTGGTAAATTTTTCTGGGAGTTCGGTAGGGTGGGGGACTGAGTTGTCAATCACCCAAAGAAACAAATCAGCTTCATTTGCTTGTTCAAGACTCATTTCAATACCAGCTAACTCAATTTGCTCGGATGCATTATGAACTCCAGCTGTATCAACAAGCGTTATCCAGAATTTACCAATTTTAATATCAAATTCTAAATAATCTCTTGTTGTTCCTGATTCAGAGTGAATAAGTGCTCGATTCTTGCCTGCTAGAGCATTAAACAAGCTACTTTTTCCAACATTAGGTAATCCTGTAAGAACCACTCTAATGTTTCTAGTTAATAGTTTAGTTCTTGTAGATTGTAAGAGTAATGCTTCAAGCTCCTGGACTATTTTCCTTACTTTCTGATGAACTCTTTCTTGATCATTTTCGTGTAAATCATCTTCGGGGAAGTCTATCTGTGCTTCAATGGAAGCTTGTAGGTTTAAGATATCTTGTTGAATGGATAATAGTTTATCGGAAAGTTTCCCCTTTAAATTTCGTTGGGCTAGGGTAAGTGCTTGTTCATTTTTTGCTGCAATAATTTGTGCCACAGATTCAGCCTGTGGGAGGTCAATTTTCCCGTTAAGGAATGCCTGCCTAGTAAATTCACCAGGATGTGCTATTCGACATCCTCGATTAATTAGGTCTTTACAGATCATTTCGGTGATTAATGGATTACCGTGACACGAAATTTCGAGTGAAACTTCTCCGGTGTAGGAGTTTCCTTTATTAAAAAAAGTAATGACAACTTGATCTAATGTTTCCCCATCGGCAGATCGATAATTTACAAGATATGCATTTCTTGGTTTAGGTTTTGTACAATTGCACGCTTTCTTTGCAATTATATTTGAGAGTTGACCACTTACACGAATTACAGCCAAAGCCGATTCTCCAGCAGGAGTGGCCAGAGCAATGATTGTATCTATCACTGCGGGGTAGGGCGGCGCGTTCCTTATTCCCCGTCCTCTGTATTACCCTGGGCAAGAACAGATCCAACCGTTACTTGTACTTTTTCCATGATTCCTGCAGTTATTTTTGCCATCAACTCATGGTTTTCGGCCAAGGTTTGTTTAGCTGCTTCTCTTCCTTGTCCAACTAAGTTTCCTTCAAACGAAATCCATGCACCTTTTTTTGTTAAAATGTTATGCTCTATTCCTAGATCGATTACTGATCCCGTTTTGGATATTCCCTCGTTGTACATGATATCAAATTCGCAGGCGGTAAATGGAGGTGCTACTTTGTTTTTAACCACTTTTAGTCTGGTTCTTGATCCAGTAACTGTTCCATTGGCTTCTTTAATCTGTCCAATTCTTCGTATGTCCATTCTTACCGAGCAGAAAAATTTTAAAGCTCTTCCTCCTGGTGTAGTCTCTGGGCTTCCAAACATGACGCCAATCTTTTCCCTAATTTGGTTGGTAAAGATGCAAACACAATTTGATTTTGAAATTGCTGCGGTTAACCTTCTCATCGCTTGGCTCATCATACGGGCCTGTAAGCCAACCGTAGTATCTCCCATTTGGCCATCAAGTTCCTGCCTTGAAACTAGTGCAGCAACAGAGTCCAACACGATCACATCTATTGCACCAGAGCGTATTAATGTTTCAGTAATATTTAGTGCGTCTTCTCCACTTTCTGGTTGTGATACCATGAGGTTGTCTAAGTCTACCCCAACAACTTTTGCGTATTTGGGGTCAAGTGCGTGTTCTACATCCACAAATACGGCATTCCCACCTTTTCTTTGAGCTTCAGCAATGACACTAAGGCAGAATGTAGTTTTTCCAGAAGATTCGGGACCGTAAATCTCTAAAATTCTGCCTCGGGGCAATCCCCCAACTCCAAGAGCCAAATCAACAGCTAGAGATCCGGTTGAAATCACAGAGACATTCATTTTGGTAGCGTCTCCGAGTTTCATCAATGCACCTTCTCCAAATTTTTTGTTAATACCTTGAAGTGCAAGATCGAGGTCCGACGTTGATTTACTGGAAGATTTTTCAGATGCTTTAGCCATGATAATTTTTAAAGAGATTTGAATAATTTGAGAAGTGTGCCATTGATGGCAAGAAATTTAGATAAGTTGCAATAATGAAACTGTGTCATTAACGAACAGCATTAAAGTAGAACTCTGAACATGGTTCTTGGCGAGAATGTTCTTAATCTTTAAGTAACATCTAATTAACTACTCTTACCAAGCATGTTTACTGAGCTGGTTATGAATATTAATAGAGAGACTAACGTTTTCATTTCGGTGAGCTTTGGTTTTCTTTAAATAATTCTTCCCCAATATCTATGTTTTCTGGAATGAGCCTCTCATGGTTACTTTTAAACTACGACCAAGGAAAGAATTAACTGTAGCAAATTTGATTTACCTAGGGATAGAATTTAATTGCAGGTGGTTTTTTGATCATCCTAATCTAGAATAATGATAAAACATGTGATTTGGGACTGGAACGGAACATTGGTAGATGATGTCAATTTGTGCGTTGATATCCTAAACCAGGTTCTTGTGGCTTACATGAAACCAACGATATCAGTTGATCTATACCGAAGAAAGTTTTTTTTCCCAGTTAACAAATTTTATGAATCCATAGAACTCCCAAGTTCTGGTACTGAGTACGAAAAATTGGCCAATGTCTATATCAAGGAATATCGCAATCGGTTCAGTGATTGTATGTTGCATTCCCGAGCACTAGAAACTCTTGAGGTGTTGAATAAACTCTCTATTTCACAAAGCATTCTTTCTGCGGGCGAGCAAAAGGATGTCGAGTCATTTGCTTGCTTTTTTAATGTAAAGCAGTGGGTACAGTGCATTGATGGAGCTAGTAACATAGAAGCAAAAGGAAAGGGAGATCGAGTGGCAGCTCACATTTCAAAGCTTAAACTTGACCCGAAAGATGTACTTTTGATTGGAGATACTTGTCATGATCAAGAAATTGCCAATTTAGCGGGATGCAAAGCAGTGCTTTACAGTCGTGGGCATGTCGATGCCGAAAGGTTGAGGCAATTTAAAGACCCTGTTATTGAGTCTTTGTACGATGTAATTAAGTGGGTTCGCGATTGACCGGTTTTTTCCGCTCTGTAGTTTAGTATTCTTCCTAATGAGCAGGGTCTTTATTAAAACTTATGGGTGTCAAATGAACGAGCGCGACTCGGAGGCTGTTGCCTGCAAATTGCTCGAATATGGCCATGAAATAACGGACGAGGAGGAAAAGGCTGATGTCATTCTTTTAAATACTTGCAGTGTTCGTGAAAAGGCAGAGCAAAAAGCAATAGGTAAGGCTTCACGCCTTCTGAATCGATCCTCAACTAAAAAAAAGCCAGTGGTTGGGGTTATAGGATGTATGGCTCAAAATCGTGGTATGACCTTGCTTGACGAGTTGCCTGGTTTGGGCTTGGTCGTTGGTACCCAAAAATTCCATCGTGTGCCTGAGCTGCTTGAGAGAAAAAGCTCCTCGGGGCCGGTAGTAGAACTCGGTGAAGAAATCGGTTCTCAAAACGAAATTAAGCATCATTTACATAAGGGGGATAGTCCAACTGCTTTTGTATCGATCATGCAGGGCTGTAACATGAATTGTTCATTTTGCATAGTTCCTAAAACTCGAGGGATTGAGAGATACCGATCGATTTCTGAGATTCTGCAAGAAATTGAGGAATTAACCCTTGTCGGGGTTAAAGAAGTCACTCTGCTTGGGCAAATTGTAAATGCCTATGGTCGAGGTCAGTTTGAGCGAGTTGATGGTAAATCGCCATTTGTACAACTTTTGGAAAAAATTCATGAGCTACCAAAGATTCATCGTATTCGTTTTACTTCTCCGCATCCAATCGCTTTCGGGAACGACTTGATCGATGCGTTCGGTCGATTGCCTAAATTGGGGCAGCACGCTCATTTGCCTATGCAAAGTGGGTCGAATCGTATTCTAGAATCGATGAACCGACCTTATAAAATTGAGAAATTTCTTCACATTGTTGAAAGCCTTCGTGAAAAAGTTCCAGGAATGAGATTGAGTACTGATGTTATTGTGGGTTTTCCTGGAGAAACGCTTGAAGATTTTGAGCTAACTAAGAAAGCGTTTGTTCAGTCCGGATTTGAAATGGGTTTTATTTTCAAATACAGCGACCGTTCGGGTACGCCATCCGTCGAAATGGATGGAAAAGTCGAAGTAGATGAGCTTGAAAGAAGAAATCACGAGCTTCTTGACCTTCTGGAAAAACAGTCTCTTAGCTCCAACAGGCGAATGCTCGAGCAAGCGGTTGAAGTTCTAGTCGAGGGGGAAGCCCGCAAGGGTGGGGGACAGTTAATGGGAAGAACTAGATGTTTTCGGAAAGTAAATTTCGAGGGAGATCCATCTATGATTGGTGAAATTCGTATGATTGAAGTCACCCGGGCAACCCCTTACAGTCTTTTCGGCACTTTAACTAACTGACAAAACTCATACAATGAATCTTTTCCAGGCAAGTCTTATTACTGGCATTTTACTTACACTGGTTGGAGGAATGCTCACACGTCCAAAATCAAATTTCCGATCGGCGTTTCTTCGATTTCCTCGATCCAAGGCTTTTAGTATTTGGTTTATAGGAATTGCGACGACATGGTTTTTATGGAGACATGTGCTGTTTCTAAGCGAAGCTGACTTTGGCAATTACAAGCTGCTGATTGGAGGGGTTGCCATCGGTGTGGCCTTACTGTCTTTTGTTTATGCAGCAGACTTTCTAGCAGTCCGCGGTTGGGCTATGCTGGTGCTTCTTTTTTCTCGAGAGGTCTTGGATGCAGCATTTTTACAAGAAGCTCAAAGTCGGTTAGTTCTAGTTTCAATTGTTTATTTTTTCATTGTTGTTGCCTTGTATTTTGGAGCTTGGCCATACAGGATGCGAGATTTGATTGAATGGTTGAATCGGAAACCAGGTAGAATGGAAGTTCTTGGTTCCGTATTCTTAACTTCCGGATTATTGACTTCGGCCTTATCTTTTATTTACTGAATTTTCCCTTGCCAAAGTATGAGCTTAATTTTGGCAATTTCTGGTCCTGCAGCGGTAGGAAAAACCACCATTTGCGAGCGGTTGATGAAGGATTTTGGCGTTTCACTCAACCGCTTGGTTACGGCTACCACACGATTACCTCGTAAAGGAGAACAAGACGGAGAAGATTATTTCTTTCTGACTCAGTCGGAATTTGACCGTAAACTCTTGGAAGATCACTTTTTGGAACATGAAATCATTCACGGTAATAAATACGGAATCTTAAAACATAGCCTATTAGAAGCTCAAATACAGGGTGTCGATATCTTGTTAAATATCGATGTAAATGGATCGGCAAGTTTGCGCAGATTCTGTAATGAAACTAAGGCTCTTGATGGTTGCTTAAAGACGGTTTTTATTCGCCCCCAATGCATTGGTGAATTGAAATCGCGAATGAATGAACGGGCAAGTGAAAGCGATGAACAAATGCAAATTCGACTAGCCAACGCCCAGGCGGAAATGCAAAGAGAGCATGAATTCGATTTTATCTTGGAATCTGCTGATCGTGAGTCTGATTACCAGCGGGTAAAGGAAATATATCTCAGTTTGAAGTAAGAGCTATTTTGTTACAAACCGATTCATGCCTGCGATTCTGGTCTTTCCGGATGTAGCCAGTCCAAGTGGAAAAAATTCCCCCGAGGTTCGTCCGTTCTCTCATAAGTATGGGCTCCAAAATAATCTCTTTGGGCTTGAAGCAGGTTTTGAGGAAGCCGGGCACTTCGATAAGAGTCGTAATAAGCGAGGGCGGATGAAAAGGTGGGGGTTGGCACACCTCTTAGAGCCCCAGTAGCAATCACCTTTCTCCAGTGGGATTGATCACGATTGATGCAATCAATAAAGTAATCGTCGAGAAGTAAATTTGCTAAGGAAGAATTCTTTTGGTATGCCTCGGTAATCTTCTGTAGAAAAGCCGCCCTGATGATGCAACCACCCCTCCAAATTTCGGCAATCTCACCAAAATTTAAGGACCAATCGTATTCTTTGGCGGCTGCTTGCATAAGTTGGAATCCTTGTGCGTAGGAGCATATTTTGGAACAATAAAGAGCTCCTCGGATAGCTTCAAGAAAGCTGGATCGATCTAAGGATTGTAGTTCATCTTGTTCGTTTGGCCCGGTTAAGGATTTACTGGCAAATCCTCTTTCTTCCTTGATCGCACTCATGCAGCGGGCAAATACGGCTTCGGCAACGGTAGGTGCAGGAGTTCCCATATCCAAGGCATTTACGGAGGTCCATTTACCGGTGCCTTTTTGCCCTGCTGCATCCAAAACATAATCAACCAGATAACCACCCGTTCTTGGATCTTTTTGCTGCAGAGCATCAGCAGAGATTTCCATTAAAAAGGAATCCAATTCACCCTCGTTCCAAATGGAAAAAGTATCCCCCACCTCCTTTGCTGTCATACCTAGCAAATCAGTCATTAAATGATACGCCTCACATATCATTTGCATATCACCATACTCGATACCGTTATGGACCATTTTGACATAGTGACCAGCACCGTTTTCCCCGATGTATGCTGCACAGGAAACCCCTCCCTCAATGGGGTTGCCTTCAGAGGCACCCTCCAAAGGCTTGCCACTTGTAGCACTCACCTTTGCTGATATAGCTAACCAGACATCTTTTATTTTATCCCATGCATAAGTTGAGCCCCCTGCCATCAGAGACGGTCCAAAGCGGGCACCTTCTTCGCCTCCACTCACGCCAGATCCAACGAAGCATAATTTCTGATTTTTGAGCTCAGCTTCCCGGCGAATGGTATCCGTCCATTTAGCGTTGCCACCATCGATGATGATATCTTGTTCGTCTAAAAGAGGAATCAGAGAATCTATCACTGAGTCTGTGGCATTACCGGCTTGAACCATAATGACGATTCTTCGGGGTCTTTGTATTGAACTAACAAAGTCTAGAAGGTTTTCAAAGCCGAAGAGATTTTCGGAATAACTATTCTTATCTAAAAACTTCTTGGTTTTCGAAAAGGTACGGTTAAATACTGAAGTTTTAAAGCCATGATCGGCAATATTAAGGGCTAAGTTTTGCCCCATAACTGCTAAACCTATTAAACCAAAATCTGTCATATTTTTATTCATTGTGTGTAAAAAATAGTCGAATATTATTACCTGTCAGCAAAGAAAGGCTGTTGGGGACTTAAAATGCCCGAGTAATTCTTACAGAGGAGAGGCGTTATTAATAGCTTCCTTGGAATCATCGTCAATTGGGGGGTCATCGACTTGCACAACTACAGGTCGCTTGTACATTTTTGCCGGATTTGTGTACCGAGGGTTGATTCCAAATTTTTTCATAAGCAGAAGCATATCTTGTGAATTCGTTTTTAAAGCTTGTGCAGCTGTACTTGAAGTGGAATTGGCTGCTGCTTTAGTGTTTGCGTTGTTCACGGCTTTGAGCATGACAGTTTTTGACTTTAAACTGCCATTATCTAAATTATCTAATCCAAGTGAGAGCTTAGCACCTGCCAAGGCTCCTTCAATTGAGCCTTGCTTGGTGGCTTGTTGAACCTCAACGACCCGAGACTCTTCAAACTGTGAAGCACCATTACGAGAAATTATTTCAAGATCATTTGCTTGCAGACCTAAAATCGCACCAAATGTTGCTCCAAATGAGGCAGCAGTTAAGTGGTCAACAGTTTGTTTTTCATTTGAATTTAATGCCGGATTTAGCTCCAACAAAACGGTGGGTTCAAAAATCGCACCCATTGCAGACCCAAGTGCAGATTGTCTGGCAACACCAACATCAATTGTTTCTATACTGTCTGGCTTAATAAGCGACAAATTACCCGCGTTTGTACTACCGTAAGCTGATCCTTGGGCAGTAAGATTTATAATGGGTACTAATTGATCGGTAGGGTAGTAGATAGCAAGTCCAGTATTCCCCATCATGCTGCCCAAGGAAGTACCCCTTGCGACCTTTTCAATTTGATTTCCGTTTAAAACGGTTTGTTGAGGAACATTAGGATTTGTCAAAGATCCTAACCATGCTGCGGAATTTACTGAACCGGATGAACTTCCTCTTGCAACTGACTTGGAAATTTCTCGCCTTATGTTAGTGGAGACCTCCCAAGAATCAGTGTATTCTAAGGATTTAGGTAGAACCGTTGCCAACTGGCTCCCCATTGCTGCGCCTAAAGCTGCAGATTCAGCAACTCGATCAACTTCGATCCAATCTTCACTCATCGTGTATTGAGTTGTTCCTTCTGTTGTTAAAGAATCGTGTACTAACACTGATTGGGAAATTTGTCGCGAGACTTTTTCTGCAACATCTAAATGTAGAGCTGCGTCTAGATACTCGACTCTTGATGTGGCGACAACCGTTGTTGCTAATAGGAAACCGTTAGCTGAAGCTTTAACTGCCTCGTAAAGAAATAATTCGCTATCCTGAGCTATTTTTTCTCCTGAAATAGAAGCTAAACCTGCGTCTATATCTTCCTGAGTTGCCTCACGCTCTAGCTCGACAACACCCTCTATTAGTCCGTTGTAAAAAGAGGTTAATATATTTGTCTCAATAGCACCTCCATTGGACGAATTTGGACTACTAGTGGATTGGGAGAAAATCTCAAAGTCAGACAAAGTTAATCCATCATCATCCGAATTAAATTCTTTTACCGCAAAAAATCCTTGTGTAATACCAACACCTAGTTGTTGAAGTAATTGAGTTTTAGTAGGTGCTATATTAAGTCCAGAATTTTGCCGATCAGATAAAGTTAAAGGATCAACAACTGAGTCTATATTTAAATTGTACGGGTTGTTGTGTATCAAATCTACTGTGGTTGATGCAAATGAAGAAGAAAGTTGTGCAAGTTCATCCATCGATCGTTCTTCTTCAATAAAAGATTCTACTGATATTTGTGCTATGGATTTGATCCAACTAGCCGCATCACCTCCCCAGTCAAGGGTTTTGGGAAGAATGTTTGAGAATAAAATCGCGGATAAGTTTGTTTCTAACTTTACATCTCCACCTGCCCTCAAATAGGCAGAGATCATAGATTTAGTTGAAGACAGAAATGATTTATTAGATAGTCCATAATCCTGTTTTGTCTCTGCGAGATTTTTGATGGAGGTTTCAAAGTCCTCGATTGTAGGCGGATTCCCATCAAGGGAAAAGGCTTCACTTAACGCTTCAGTTAGCCCATCGTTCGTGACTAAGGGTGGCCCGTGCGATGATTCAAAATGTGAAGTTATCGATTCGGGTAAAACAGGAGGAGCGTTTGTACCGTCGGGTCCAATTTGTTGCTCGAGGGTTTCTTTGGGAACTAAGCTTCTTCTCTCTTTAGTGTTAGAGTCCTTAACGAGTTCATTGACTCCCCCAAGATTGATAAGAAGTATGCTGTCAAGCATTGTAGTGGACAATTTTGCTTGTAAAATTGTACACAAAAAAACAGTTGAGAAAAATAATCTCAATAAATTAGAAGAAAATCCTAAAAACGGACCAATATCCATTACTTACCTAAAATCATTCAAGTTATACTCGGATGCAAACTAAAATCCTCTTTGGCTGTTAGTTGAAAGATTGTCATACTTACATGCCAACCCTGCAATGCATGAAAATAGAACAACGCATGCCGGAGTTCGAGTGGGGAAATCTACGAAGCAATAAACCAAAAAAACAAAACAACCTGAAAGTAATAATTTAACAGTTGTTGAGTTAGTGGAACCCCAAACTTTAATTATGTGAAGGATGTAGGGAATAAAAAAACAAAAAGTACCAAGCAAACCCCATTCACAGATAAATTCCACAACATCATTGTGTGCATGTGCAACAAGGGGAATGTAAGGGTTGTGAGCACTTGCCAGTCCTTTTCCCCGTTCTTGTCTAACCACCATAGATTGAAATTTAGGATAAGTTGATGGGAATGCATTATAACCATGTCCTAAAATTAGTTCACTTTGAGCCATTTTGTAGGCATCATTCCAAAGATACCATCTGAGGGGAGGACTCCCTTCCTGGAAGGCTTTCCATTGAGTGGTAGAGTTGGTTAGCATTTCCTTAACTTTCTCATCTTTTTTTAATGAATAAAAAATGAAAAATAAAGTAGGGAGGATAACTAAAAAATATAAAATAATTTTCTTGAATGAATAGGATTCTAGCTTCTTTTTTTTGAAGAATATAATTAAACTGAAAAGTATAACTGATATTACGGAGAATAAAATACCAGACCTAGAACCTGAAAATATAACTGTCGAAACCAACAAAATACTAGAAAATATAATAAATAATAAAATAGGAGACTTAATCATGTATTCATTGGTAATCCTTAATTGCTTGTAGAATATTGAATAAATACAAGATAGAGAAATTAATGCAAAAGCTGACCAGTGGTTTTTATAGGTAAATGTGGAAAAAAAATACCTTGGTTCCGGGGCATTCCAAATTCCCAATATTTCCAAATAATCATCAGACCACACTTGAGTAAATTTTTGATAGAGACCAACAATACAAAGAATAAATGTATTGATAACGACTATCCATAAAACAACTTTTACATTACTAAAATTGAATAAATTATGAAAAATAATAATACCAAAAAATAAATTAATAAAAAGAAATAAAAAATTCTGTATGCTAGATAAGTTCTTAATTGAAATTGAAGGTAAAAAGCTCCAGTAATCTAGTTTTATTTTATTTTCGCAGTTATTGAAAAATGTGATAATTGGATCATTTATAACTTTAGAATATTTATCTGTATAGGTGTTTTTTAAATGAAAAAATAAAGCAATCGATAACTTAGGGTCATCTCTGCTTTTTTCTAAAATCAAATTCATACCATTAGAAATCATTTCGATTTTTGTTGAATCCCTGGTTTCGATCAAAGTTCCTTCCATGTTTAATTCAATGAGGTCCTGTGCGTTGAGTGCTTGATATTTCGGGTTATTAAAGCCTATTACAGCCCAAATAAGCATCAATAAAAGGGGGATGATGGATAGAAAATATCTTCTAGTCCAAAAGTAGTTTTGAAATAATTGGGTTACCAATAAAGTTAGTCCAAGAATGCTTAATATTATTCCCGGGAATCCACCAGCTAGTCCTGCCTTAAACCATGTGACAAGGATTAGGTATAAGATACATAATTTAAGATTGTTATTCACGATTGAATGACTTGTAAGCTTAAAATGTGATTAAGTTGACAAATTATCGGAATGTAAATTCAATAAAACTCTAAATCCTTGATTATGAAGCCCTTCATATATTTTATTGGACTATTCTTAGTTTTGACTTCCTCTTATGGACTTTACGAAGGAAAGGTTGGTCGTATTGATGCAAGTGCAGCACTTAAATTATCTTACGACTCTTTAGTTTTTGGCATGCCTAGCAACGAGTTTGATGCGGTTAAGAAATCTAATTCTTCTTTAATCAATCCCGACCGTTTGGAAAGCGAGGATGATTTTATTTTAACATTTTCACCGGCAGTCCACTTTACAAATAAGTTGGGCCTATTCAAAATTACTGGTTCTGCTGGAGTTCAAATCTCTCAATATTTATTAAACGGAGACATGAGCAATATCGTACCAACGACGTCTTTAAGCATTGATTTTGATGATACTCTTGCCCTCAAGAAAAGAATTTCTAATAACGCTAAGATTAGGTTCGAAACTACATTTGACCTAGGCCAAAATATTGGTGCCAGTGTCTTGGAACAAGACCTAATCTCTTACACTTATGTTACTGCCGGTCTTAATGTGCGTTACAATCATAGTTCTAAATTTGGTGTTGGTGGTGGAACTTCTTATTCCTACAGGTTTTACCAATCTGCAAATACCGACGATAGTCCTAATCTTGATTTCTCGACCCTGCCTTTAAGTTTTCGTGCATTTTACATTTATTCTGAAAAGCTAGATTTTTTTACTAACTACACCTTTTCGAAATCCAAGGCACATGGTACATCTCAAAATAACCTCACCGATGCCAACAATCATTCAATAAGTGTTGGTGCCGATGGTGTATATTCTTCCAAATTTAGTGGAAGTGTTTCGCTCGGGTACAGTTTAGTCGATTATGTCTCATCTAATCAAGCTAACCAAGACAACCTAATCACTTCGGTAGCTCTCAATTGGAAGCATAACTCTAAAACATCATCCAATTACTCTCTCAGTCGTGCATTCTCTCCAACTGCTCAAGGGTTTTCAACTTTTTCTACATCTTTTAGAGCAGGACTTTCACATCGATTTACAGATACCCTAACGGGCTCAAGTTATTTAAGTGCGGGCATTACAGATTACACCTACCCACAAGATTTTGATCAGAACTCTGATGAAGAAAAGGGCAAGGTAGATTCTTCATCTATGCAAACATACGGCTTTGGGTTCGGTGTCACCAAGAGAATTAACAAAACCTTCTCATCTTCAGGTGGTTATGACTTTACCTTAATGGATAAAGGCACAAGTGTTGGGAGTTATGGGCGCCATTTAGTGCACGCTGAAATAATGGGAAGGTTTTAGGGAAATGCCTCTAAAAAAGAAATTCGTATCATACACATTATTATTTCTCTTGTCAGGGATTTATGTTTCGGGGCAGGGGGCCTATTTTGACGCATCCGTGCTTAAGGACCCAACTGGTTATAAATTGAGACCTGGGGACCGAATTAGAGTTGTAATACAAGGAGAGGTTGATTGCAGCATCGAAACTTCCCTTACGAATGAAGGAACTATAAATATGCCTTATGTTGGTGAGATTAGGCTAATGGGTAAAAACAAGAAGGAAGCTGAGTCATCCATTGAAAGAGAGTACAAGAAAGAACTTATCTTTGCTCGCCCAAAGGCCTTGCTGAATATAACTAAATATTCGGAGCGAGTTGTTTTTCTTACCGGTTCAGTAAATCGTAAAGGGCCCTATGTGTTGCCGCCTGAGGTGGAAGCAATGAATATTGTTGAAGTAATTGCTCGAGCTGGTGGTTTTAATGACATTGCAAAAAAAAATCGAGTTTATGTTACCCGTACTTTTTTTGATGAAAGTGGTAATCCCACGAATACCAAAACCTACGAGGTAGATGTTGAAGCTTTAAGTTCTGGTGTTCAATCGGGTAACTCCTCCCGGAGGTTTTGGATTTATCCGGGTGACCGAATCGAAGTCCCCGAGAGGCTGCTTTAGATATGGACGAAAATTACAACAAAATGCCCGACAGTCCTTCTGTCCAGTCATCAGGAACAAAGATAAAAGGAATAGGAGACTTTTTACTCATTCTTCGTGATCGTTGGTTGATTGCACTTACTTTATCTTTACCCGTTGCTCTTGCTTTCATCTACATCAAATCTCAAGGGACGGAATTATTCTCATCGAGTGCTTCTTTTCGATTAATTCCCCCCCCTGCAATTCTCAACCTACAAAAAGTTGATCGAGACCAACATGTACAAGGGCTTGTCGCAAAACATTTGGATGGTCTTAACAGTCAAGATCTTAGGCTTAATGTAACTCAAAAAATAAAAGACAGTCCGGAATTAAAGTCAGAACTGCTAGGACCCTTCCTTAAAGATGGTATATCAATTGATGTTGGTGCCACCATTTCTTATTCTGTATCAGTTTCTCCTCCATCAGAAGGCAGACCCCGCTTTACAATTAATTCGACTGCTCGTTCTGGTAGAGGCGCACAAATCATAGCGGATGTTGTGCAGTCTGAATATGAAAAGCTTCATAAAAGTAGAAAGAGTCTACAGGTTGAGAATGTGAGAAATGTTTTACAATTATTACTCGATAAAAGTTTGGCTGAGGAAGAGCGAATTTCTCAAGAACAATCAAACTTTAAAAAAAGGTATGACCTTCCCTTTTTGGAGGATGAAAAACAAGATACCGCAGCACGAAAAAGCCAATATTCCTCTGAAGTAACTAGGTCTAAACTTGAACAAATTCGTATTAACTCACTCCTCCGGCAAATTCTACAGATTCAAGTACGAATAGGCTCACAATCAGAGTCATTAGCATCTCAAGATATCGATGATGATATTGCTGTGATAAAAGAATTTTTTGAAATCGATGCCATTGAATCCTACGGAGCTATTCCTTCTCTAAGAAAAACTCTTTTCGATTTGGAGCGAAAAAGGAAAGATTATCAAGAAACTGGCTCCGGGTACTTGGAAAGACATCCGAAAATGATTGAGAATGCACGCCAAGTTCAACTGGTTAAGCTAGCTTTGAATAAAGAAGTGAAATCTTCAATCGAAGACTTGAGAGATAAACATATACAACTGAGTGCCCAAGAGAAGGAATTTGCCACTGCAATGGGTAAGGTGCAGGAGGAGTCCCGTACTCTTAGTGAAATTGAAGAAAAACTTAGGAATTTAGATAGGCAACTCTCGGTGGTTACTAAGACAACGGATCAAATTCATAATCGTCTTAATGATGTAAGAATCGAACAAGCATTACCAAGCGAGCAAGAAGAACCTTTGAACAAAGAGCAGTTTGCCTATCTGCCTGGGGCGCCATTTACTCCTGATAAAGTGAAAATTAAGAGGGATGGAATGATGCTTGGTGTGGCGATCTTTTTGATTATTCCCTTCTTGCTTGAATTTGTTGATAATCGCGTCAAATCACCATGGGATGTAGAGGTTTTTATAGGACGAGATTTAATCGCGGGTATTCCTAAGATTTCTGAAGTTGAAGAGACACAAAGACCCTTAATCGTTGGAAATGATTTGGATGACGGGTTGACGGAGTCCTTTCGTAGTATGTTTAGCCGGATTCAGATGAACTCGTTAAATGATTATCCTAAAACGATTCTTGTCACTTCAGCCATTCCAAGTGAAGGAAAAAGCTTAATTTCTGCTAATCTTGCGTACAGTTGTGCTAATCACGGAAAAAAGACTGTTTTAATTGATTTTGATTTGAGGCGTCCGGGTATTCATAAGTTTTGCAATATTGCTAATGAGAAAGGATTACTTTCCCTGATCAATGCTGAACAGACCGACCCGCAAAAACTGCATGAATTGGCTCAAGAGACAGTTACCCAGATTCATCCAAACCTTTTTGTTTTACCTTCAGGTGGAAGAACTAGGGCTGCTACCGAACTTTTGGAGAGTAATGGATTCGACCGAATTCATAAAGTGCTTAGAAGCTTTGCAGATGTAATTATTATTGATAGCCCTCCTCTAGGATTATTTCCAGATTCCTTGGCGATGGCCCGAAAAGTAGAGGAGGTTCTGTTTGTAACTCGCTATGGAAAAGTTTCTAGAAAAATAGTCAAAAGTTTACTGGAAAGTTTGGACGAGACCGGAGCCAAAATTTTGGGTGTTGTACTAAACGACCTTCCACAAAAGAAAGCTCCAGGCTATTACTACTCTGGTTATTACGGATACGGTTACTTTAGGTACAAGTATTACAACAAATATTATGGTAGAGAAAAAGATGAAGAACCTGCCAAAGATTCAAGTGCCAAGGCAGTAAGTTAAGGTTTTTATGGCATTTAAAACATACAAAACTTGTGTAATTACTCCCAAAGGTATGCGAATAAAGGGTGATGACACGAGTCTTGAGATTGCTTCCATTATTGACGAGAAATCCAACCAAATGTGCAAAGAGGGTTGGGAATTGTTTTCTATTACCCCCTCTTTACTTAGCGAAGGAGCTTTGATTAAGCTCTTACTTACTTTTGTTAAAGAGGTTGAAATATAAAAAGTTCAATACTTGTGAATATTGATTACCTCGTTGTTCTTTAAAAGTAATTCCATATGGGTTTTGTCTAATTTTTTACCAAATTCTATTTTCATCCAATTTCCGTAATTATTTTTTAAACTTGCTGAAATTTTATAATCATTTCCTATCATAGATATAACCCGAGACAATGAGTCCCCCACTTTAATGTCATGAAAGTTAACTTTATTAGAAGTTTTATAGATATTAAGCTTAGCAGTATTCAAAGAAGCAATTTCTGAGGTATACTGTTCGTCTGGATTCCATCTTTTACTGCAACAAATTAAAGTAGGAAGAATTACTATTATTATTTTGATCTTTCCTTCCATAACAAAAAACTGAATTTAATCCCTAAAGTTTTCAAGACTGAATGTCTCCTGACAAACCTAATCCACTAGCTCAGACTGAAGAGTTCTTAATTGTTCGTTTGATACCTAACATATTTACCACTGTAGGAATGTGTATTGGTCTTACAGGTATAAGGTTTGCACTAGAGTCGGAGTGGAAGTCTGCTGTAGTTTGTGTTTTGCTTGCTGCTTTTTTTGACCTCGTGGATGGGTTAAGTGCGAGAATGCTTAAGGCAACCTCTAAAATTGGAGCTGAATTAGATAGTTTATCTGATGCGGTAAGCTTTGGAGTTACTCCTACCGTTATTCTATACCTTTGGATTGTTTCAATCACTAAAAGTGAAAGCAGTTATTTACTAGGATGGTATTGGGTACCATTCATTTTTTATTCATCTTGCTGTGTGCTCAGGCTTGCTCGATTTAATGTTACTAGTCGATCTCCATCTGACTCGGATGGAAAGCCAAGCAACTACTTTACAGGAGTTCCATCACCCGCTGGTGCTATTATCCTGTTAAGCCCAATCATTTTCGAGGTAAATATGCAAAGGTTTGGAATTTCGGGAATCGAATTATTTCGTCCTGGAGCGATATGCTTATGGGTTATGTTAGTCAGTGTCCTTATGGTTTCTCGTATTCCAACCATTTCTTTAAAAAGTATAAAATATAAAATATCGTACGGAAAAGTAATTTTTGTTCTTGTGGGGGTAATTTTGGCTGCTGCCGTTGTGGTTCGAGAACAGTGGCTATCTTTGGCATTTGCCATCCTATTTTATCTGTTTTCTATTCCTTCTTTTGCTATTTATCTTAAAAGTAAAAAGAAAACATAATTCAGTAAACAATTGCTTCAAACTGCTTAAAAATAAGATTAGATCTATCCTTTAGGGGTGGGGGTAGATCAAAACCGTTCGTTGTTTCTATTCGATCTTTAAAAGCTTTAAATAACCCTATGTTAGCTTTATTATATTTTATCGATTCAAAGTAGTCGCAGTAGCTACCAATTAAGGTTTTGTAGATTTTGACATTAGATTGATTAAGGGAGTGGGCAATTTCCAAGACATTGATTCTTTTAATCCGCTCAGCAGGGTCGGTAAGTAAATTAGACATTTCCCAATAAATCTCAAAGGATTCAGTTCCATATCTAATAATTCTTTCGAGGAAATGAAGGGCAGAGAATTTATCTCCTTTTGCTTCCTTTATACGAAAAGCAGTCTCTAAAAACTCTCTATCTCTGGGTGACTTTGATAATGCGTTTCCATTGGCATCTTCTGCATTGCTAAAATCTTTTTCAACCAAGTAAGCCTTTGCTAATAGGTTATAGAGATTGTCTGATAACCCATGGTTTTTGTGAAAATCTTGGAGGAAATTAATGGCTTTTAGACTATCCTTTTTTTGGATAAGTGTCTTAGCAAATAAATATGCCGATTGCGGGCTAGCAGGATCAAGTTGGAGAGCCTTCTCCAAGTGTTTCATTGGATCAAGATCAACCTTGATGTAGCTCTTCATTTTTTTTTGGTCTTTTTATTCACTTTAGTCTTTGCAGAAGGTTTTCTAATCTTTGCTAGAGCACATTGAGCCGATTGATTCATTAAGAGTACAGCTAGTTGATAATGACCATCCGCAAAATTTGGATTGATTGTAATTGCTTTTTGTAGTGCCTCAAATGATTCAACGAATTTTTTTTGATTAGCTAGTAAAATGCCTAACTCGTAAAACGATTTGAAGTTTTTAGGATTTATGCGAATTGCATTTTGAAAATGTTTAGACGCTTCTTCAGGATCGGGTTGCAAAATTATGGTACCATCCTTTGACATTCGTTCTCCTTTGGCTAGCAATTTACCGAAATAATAATGACACTCATCATATTCATTTTTGATTTCTAAAGCCGTTTCGAAATTTCTTTCAGCTAAATCGTACTCTGATGGGCTGGACGAGAGCCTGGCTAAATTAAAATAAGCTTCAGCGAAATTTTGTTCAACATCCGTTGCTTTTTGAAAATGAATTTTGGCTTCGTTTAGATCTCCCGAGTTTTCCGCATGAAAAGCCAATTCATAATAAGCTTCAGCAAAGTCAGGATTAATTTCTAGTGCTTTGTAGAAATGTTTTTTTGCAAGGCTTGGATCTTCATCAAGGGTTAAAATCTTAGCAAGGTAGAAGTGGCTATTGGCATTTTGGGAGTCAGCTTGTATGGATAATTTTAGGTTCTTTTCCGCATCTGCTAGCTTTTCTTGATGGTAGTAAAGTTTTCCTAGGTGAAAAAGTGCTTTGGGGTTGTTGGGAAAATATTTTATGGACTCATTGTAGTGGTGAATCGCTTTTTCCAGCTTTTTTTCCCCTTCTAAAATCCTGGCTAATAAATAGTGGGCTTTTGAATAATCGGATGTAAGTTCAAGTGCGGTAACGAGGTGTTTCTTGGAAGTTGGTAAACTTTTTTCAGAAAATAATATCCTTGCTGTATTGTAGTGAGCTTTCGAGTTTTGCGGGTCGAGTTCGATCACCCGATAAAAATGTTTCTTTGCCGTTTTCCAGTCTCTCTTATCTATAGATGAACCATCATTATTTGTAGCTTTTCCACCCAGCAGGAGTTTTCCAAGGTAGTAATGTGCACACGGATACTCATCTTCAATATCGATGGCTGTTTCATAGTTTTTACGTGCACCTTCAAAGTCATCGGGGTTGGTCAATAATTTTGCTTTATTGTAATAAGCGGCAGCAAAATTTTGATCAATTTCTGCAACTTTATCAAAATTGTTTTTTGCTTCCTCGAAATCCTTAACTTCAACCAGCATTAAAGCGTAATTAAAATAGGCTTTAACAAAATTAGGGTTGAGTTCCAACGCGTTTAGAAAATGTTCTCTTGCATCCTCGTGCTTACTTAATCGAGTAAGTTCGATTGCAAGTTCACATTCCGCCTCAGCGTAGGTTGAATTGATTGAAACTGCTTGTTCGAAATATTCTAATGCTAAATCGTACTTTTGCTCAGATTGATAAAGAACGCCCAGTTTGAAATGAGCATTAGCAAGATTTGGATCAAGTTCGATCGCTCTTTCTAAGAGTTTTTTTGCGTTCTGTTCCATGGATTGAAGCCCTTACTTCGAGGTCATTACCCAAACGCCATCCCATTCTTTTTTGGGTGGGTTCTTTTTCATGTAGTCGCAGCGATCAAGATAAAGCTGAGCAGCTTTGTCTTCGGGGTTAATTTTTTTAACTGAATTGAACAATTTTATGGCTTGGTCCCACTTCCCATCATTCCATGCCCGATACCCATCATTAAAATTACCGAGAGCCTCAATCATATTCGGATAAGAATCATCATCATGAAAATCGAGCACTTCGAAGACTCCGACTGGTTCTGTTTTTCCTTTAACAATAACATAGTCAACTTGTCGTGTTCGGTATGTAGCTTTAACCGCTTTGTATGTGAATTCACTTATAAGAATATGAGCCCCGTATTGTTTACAGGCACTCTCGATACGTGCTGCTAGGTTAACCCCATCTCCAATGACAGTATAGTCCATTCTTTTGGGCGAACCAATATTTCCAGAGACAATCGAATCAGTATTAACTCCCATACCGTGATCAATAGGCATTTTACCTTCAGCCGCTCTTTTATCATTAAAAACCTTAAGGTCGGTCATCATACGAATGGCTGCACGAACCGCTCGGTCCGGATCGTCTTCGTGGGGAATAGGGGTGCCGAAGATACACATCATGGCATCACCGATAAATTTGTCCAACATGCCTCCTTCATCTGTTATGCAATCAACCATTATGGTAAAGTAATCATTTAAAAGCTTAACAGTGCCTTGGGCTCCAAGTTCTTCAGTAATAGTAGTAAAACTTCGAACATCTGAAAACAATACAGATGCCGTGCTTTGTTTTCCTCCCATAACATCATCGCTCTCACCTGCGTTCATTAATTGATCCGCTAACTCAGGATCCATGTATCGAGACATGGTAGACTTCATTCTTTTTTCAGAGCTGATATCTTCAATCATGATCATAACCCCCATACTTTCATTCTTTTGTCCAATCAGGGGGGTGGTGGAAACATTGACAGAAAGCTTATCTCCTTGGATGACTAGGGTGGCATCTAGAAACTCTTCCTGTTCATCGACTGATTCTAACTTATTGGTTAGCCAAGAGTTTTCGGATCCTAGTAATTCGATTAAGGACCTGTTTAGAACATCAGTCAAATTAGAGAGCTTCAGCACTTTCAGTCCAGCCGGATTGCAGGTCCTGACCATTTTATTCTCATCTATTGTAATCACTGCATCGTGCATGCTCGAGAGAATGCTTTCCGAATAATTTTTCTGATTTTGTACATCATCAAAAAGCTTGGCATTTTCAATGCCCATAGAAATTTGGGAGGTAAATGCCGCTAGCCTCTTTTCATCTTCTTGATTAAAAGAGCCTCCGCGTTTGTTGAGGACTTGACTAACACCAATGGTTTTTCCCTCTTTGTTGAGAACTGGCATACAAAGAATGGATCGTGTAAAAAATCCGGTCTGCTTATCAAAGCTTGGATTGAAACGCAGGTCTGCATAGGCATGGGGTATATTAACAGGCTTAGCGGATGTGAAGACAGTTCCGGCAATCCCTAAATGATTTGGGAACCGTATTATAGATTTTTCGTCCAAGCCTTCTCCGACTTCGGTATATAATTCATTGGTCTTTTCATCATTGATAAAGAGAGTGGCTCTTTCACAATCCAACATCGTTGAGATTGTTGAAATGATTTTTTGCAAGAGTGGAGTAAGTTCAAGTTCCGATGCGACCTGAGAAACTACATCAAGGAATTCTAACTCTTGTTTTCTTGCTGCTTCTACTTGCTCAACGATAATATTTCCTTGGATAGCAATAGCTGCCTGTTCCGTCATTGCCTCGAGTAGTTCTAAATCATCTTGGGTAAATTCACCGTCAATTTTGTTGAGAATCTGTGAAACCCCAATTTTCTCTCCATTAACGGTTCTTAGAGGGGCACAAAGAATACTTTTTGTACGAAACCCCGTTCTTACATCTACAGCTTTGTTGAAACGATCGTCTTTATACGCGTCGGGAATGATCGCACCTTCATTATGAGAAAAGACCCATCCAGCAACCCCCTTGCTATTCATGATACGAATTTCCCTACGAAAACTTCCTTGGGCAATTCGTGAATATAATTCTCCGGTCGAGGAATCGTTTAAAAAGATAGTTCCTCTCTCGGCACCGATGGTTGAGGTAGTTATCTTAACTAAGGTTTCAAGAGCTTCGTCTAAGCTTTTAGTTTTTGCTAAGTCTGTGGTAACTTGAAGTAGCATATCGGAGAACCTTGCTGTTCTCTTCTTAGGTTCGGGGGAATTGGTTTTAGTTGGCATGGTCGTGATCTAGTTTCGAGCGTAACTCGATTATTGTTTCATGGAGTTCCTTGAATTCCATATCTTTTTTTTGGGTAGCCTTTTGTAAATTTTTATCATGTGAGACTTGTTTTCGGTCAATCTCATCTCGAAGAGATCTTACCATATTTCTATAATGATTAATTTCATTAAGGTTGGAAGACGCAACTTTTTGAACTTCATCAATAGCTTTATTGTTCAATTGTTCGGTTTCTGCCCGAAGTGTACCAATCGTCTCTTTTAGTTGAGACACTTCTTGCTCTAGTAGCTTATTTTTTTCTTGTTTTGCATGCTGCGTTTGAGCGTTCGCAATGTCTAGCTTTTCCCTAATTTTTGATAACGAATGTTTCAATATTTCATTTTCTCTCACCAAAGTGGTGGTAGCGTTTTGGGTTTTGTCTTCGAAGTCTGATTGTTGAAGATCAATTTCTGTCCTCAATTCGAAGATAGTTTTCTTAAGTCCACTTAACAAATTTTCCTGGGTTGAATTTTTCCTTTGAAGTTCGGATTGGTGAGTTTCTTTTAAGTTTTCGATTTTTGATCTCGTCAACAAGGCACCTTCTTTGAGTTGATTATTTTCTTGGGTCAAAAAGCTAATTGCTTTTTGAACCTTCTCTTCGTTCTCCGACCCAATCTCGTCGATCTGAATTCTAAGCTGTGATACTATTTCCCTTAGATTACGAATTTCAGACTTTTTCTGGGACTCGATGGATTGTATTTTGTTTGCACAAATATTTTTTTCACGCTCCATCTGATCTCGCGTTCTGGACAAACTTTTTTGTAGTTGCTCAATCTGTAAATTAGTAGATCCAATTGCCTTTTGAACCTTTTCTTGTTCACGAATTTTTACTTCTTCAATTTGTTCACGCAATTCGGAAACTAAAATTTTAAAGGAACTGATTTCCTGAGTTGAGGCAGCAGAAGCTCTTTGAACTTCTGCATCTAACTGCATTCTTTCTCTATCGAGAGTATTTCGAACAAGTAATAAAGATTTTCGAAGCTGTTCGATTTCGAGATTCTTTATTCTTTTGGTTTCTTGAACCAATTCATCTCTCTTTGCATGGGCAGATTCGATTTCATCTCTTAATGTTTGGATTGTACCTTGTAAGGAAATCTTTTCCGCATTTGATTTTTGATTCGATTTCTGGAGGGATACAGCGTGTCGATTTTCAATTCTCTCTAAATTTAATCTAAGGTTGGATAGTGATTCTTTGAGTTGTTTAATTTCTGCAATGTGAGAACTTAATGCTTTTTGGACTCCCTCTTCTTTTTGAACTTCGCTTTGTTCTAATTCAATTCGTAACGAAGATATTGTCTTCTTAAGTGAAATATTTTCTTTTTGCTGGGAGGATTCTGCCTTTTGAATTTTTTCCTCAAGTTCGAATTTTTTCTTTTCAATGCTTTCTCGAGTTTGCAGAAGGGTTTCTCTTAATTGGCGAATTTCATCGATATGCAGTCTTTTTTCCTGTTGGACTGCCTCTTGTATGCGGTTATCAAAACTTTCAATTTCCTCTCTTAACAGGCTAATCGTCTCCTTGAGCGATTTTTTTTCATTATCGTTAAATTGAATGATTTTTTGGATTTTTTCTTGATGTCTAGCCCCTGCCATATCCAATGCGTTTCGACTTTTTTGCAACGAACCCTGCAGTAATGTTTTCTCTTGGCTGATTTGAGCAATGGCAGCTTGAATTTCGTCTTCCTTGGAGCGTTTAACTTCTTCCAAAGAAGCCCTTAAGGTTTCGATTGTTTCTCTTAAAGATTTTGTTTCTAGGCCATGTGATGAAATCAATTTTCCAATTTCATTTTCCTTACGGATTTGGGTGTGCCCAATTTTGTGCCTCAGGTTTTCTGCAAGTTTTCTTAATTCTTGAATTTCCGAATTCTTTTCCTGTGAAACTGACTGTTTTACCTTGGCTTGTTCTATATCCTTGGCTTCTAATTCCCTACGAAGCCTTGAAACAAGATCGTGTAATTCGTTAATTTCTTTATTATTTAAAGATTGTGTCTCTTCGGTTGCTTGTTGAGTTAACAAATTTGACTCTTCAAGTTGATGTCTTAGTTGGCTAACTAGAGAAGAGAAGCTTTTTCGCTCAACTTCAAAAGTACTTTTCAAACGTTGCTTATCTTCTTCGTTTTTGAGTGAAAGCTTTTCATAGTCTTCCCTCATACCAGCCACTAGTTTTTGGAAGTTAGATTCTTTTGCAGCGTGTCCTTCCTCGATTGCGTGCAGTTCAGAATCATGCAAATCCATGTTTCTCTCAAGCTGATCGCGAAGAGAGGATATGGTTTGTTTCAAGAAGGTTAATTCGCGTTCAAGCGAATTCGTCTCGGAAGGGGGTAAGAGAGACATATTCTATTTAATTGTCAAAAAATTCATTGGGTGTAAATAAGAACCTTGCCGAAATTTTCTTTATTGCCTATTGGGATACACTAGTTGCAAAAGAATCATATGCTCCCCAATACAATTGTAGTTACTCTTTTGGTTTTTCTTTTGAACTCTTGTTCGGAACGATCTCAAAATATATTGTCCACATCGAGTGAAACTTCAGACGGCGATTTGGATTTTGCCTCTTTGATCGCCAAACAAACTGGCGGGGGACAAAACTTGGCTTCTTTTTTGAATAGCGGTAATGAAGTTTCTACAATCAATGTCATTGATGGAGCAGACGAAAAAAAAATATCCGAAAAACCAATAACTCAGACCAGTTTACTACCATTACCGCCTGAAAGCAAAGTGGTAGCTGCCTCTAAAATGCTTGATTCTTACGAGCAACATGCAACGCCTAAATCCCCAACATCGTTAGACGATGATTTTCAGATAAGCTTGCAAGAGTTACGTTCGTTGAATGCCCGCAAAGACCAGACAATTGCTTCTCTAACACGATTAAACGAAGAACTCCTCTTAGAACTTCAGAGGTCAAGGACTTTAACTTCAGTTCCTTCAGTCCGTCCGCCTGAAAATGTAATTACAGGTTCGAATACAAGTCACCTATACAAACTGCAAACCGAGATAGCTAACCTTAAGAGCAATTTAATGGACAAATCAAGAGAACTTGACGGACTTAGATTGCGTAATGATCAATTTGTAAATGGCATTGATTCACTGCAACCGAGGGTTTTGCCTGCTCCTCTAAACACAGGTTCCCGATCCTATGAAAAAGGGCGGAACTTTAAAAATGCGGATTTTTCCGCTCCGTCCAACTTAGATACCTTGCAAAATATTGGCACATGTACTCTAGAATTTGATGCTGTGGTTACTCTTTTAAACGGTAAAAACAAAGAAGTTTTTTATACAGAATTCTTTTTGGTATCAAATAGTTTGAGCGAACTTCTTTTGAAGGAAGGATTTTTTCTCAAAGATTATCCACAAATTAGTTCGTTCGAAGAACTTTGGGCGAAAGCCAGAAAATCACCTTTTTCTTATCCAGGAGTTTACAAAAGAATCCGTAACATTCTTTTGGAGCAAGTGGAACAAGGAAAAGGGCATAGGATACGAACAGACATTGATGGTTTTGCCGAATTCAAAAACATAGTACCTGCATCTTATTACTTGTTAGGTACTGCACCGGTCGGAAAAATTGGTGCGGTTTGGAATAATCCAATCCGTTTAAAATCAGGTTCCAACAGAACCTCCCTTTCCCTAGCGAATGCGAATTGGCGTGATTAGACATTTGTTTAAACCTTTACCTGCGCGTTATAAAATTCAATGATAACTATAAATTTTTAACATATGAGTACTGAACAATCCTCCGATAGCAATAAACTACAACTTAGCTTGCAGCAAAAACTCGGCATCATTTTATCATTTTCAAAAGATAAAATAGTCGAGCAGATTCAGTGTGTTTGGTTTATTATACTTTATTTAATTGTTTTTCAGGTTCTTGTTTTGGGTTTGCCCATCGTCTATTCTCTTATGATTGCAGCCGGGATTATGATTGTTATCGTGGGACTTGCTTTCTTTATGGAAGGTCTTCGACTCGGTCTGATGCCACTTGGTGAATCTTTGGGTTCTACATTACCAAGAAAGAAAATCTTAGGTATTCCTTGTCTTCCCACAAGTCTTGCCTTTGGTTTTGTGTTGGGTGCATTTGCTACATTCGCGGAACCGGCTATTGGGGTATTAAGAGCTGCCGGTGCTGGCGTAGATCCCACAGCTGCACCTTTGTTGTGGACCATATTAAATACTGGAGCAGGGCTCCTAGTAAACTGTGTCGGTGTTGGTGTTGGTATCGCTGTCCTCCTCGGTGTTCTCCGCTTCTATAAAGGCTGGTCTCTTAAGCCATTCATTTATGTCGGTGTTGTGACTCTTTCCTGCATAACGTTGTACATGCAGTTTTCCGACGACAGGCTTAAGCATGTGTTAGGCCTGGCCTGGGACTGTGGTGCGGTAACTACAGGTCCAGTCACAGTGCCTCTTGTACTTGCTCTAGGTATTGGAGTTTGTAGGATTGTATCTACTGGTGGTTCAAGTAATACGGGTTTTGGTGTCGTTACCTTAGCTTCACTTTTTCCAATTCTTGCTGTAATGTGCTACGCTCTCTTTTTGTTTAACACAGATAATTACTACTTTGCCTCTGAATCAACTGCTAGTTGGCATAAAAACGCCGGTAAGTATGGGACAAACTATCCAACTGACTTGCAAAAATTTGGGGATATAAAAGCCAAATCCAGGATAGAGTCTGCTTCAGGTGTTGGTGAAACAGAGCTTTCGTGGTCTTTGTCTGTGGAAGAGAGGAAAATGGTTGAAAATTATCTCAATCAAAATAACGCTCTGCCCGAAGGTTATGCACTACGAACTAAAGTTGCCGAAGGGGCAATCGTGCCAGCAGTATTATCAGGTGGAGGCCGAGAAAATGTTCAGGTTCGTGGCGCCAAGACCTATGTTGTTAGGGAGGGATACAAAGCTCCAGATGCTCTTTGGAACCCAGACGCAGATGTTGCTACCGCGTTTACTAACAAGTTCGATTTTTTCCCGAATACCTTTAAACCATTAGAAAGTGATAAGAATAACAATGGCAAAGTTGATCCGGGTGAAGATTTTTATAGTATAGAATCTGACGGTTCTATTAATTACTCAAAACAGGACGGGCTACTAACCGGACCTGATCAAGATCGCGGAGCTTTGGAAGGAGCCATATGGGCAATTGTGCCATTATGTTCTATTCTTTTATTTGTTTTGATTGTTGGCCTCAGGCAAAAACCCAAACATATGGACGAACTTGTAATTGGTATTGCTTGTGCCGTTATTGGAATGTGTCTTTTCAACTTGGGGATTGCACTTGGATTAACCCCACTTGGTGAACAGCTTGGCGGAAATGTCGTGTCTAGTTTTGCATCCATTCAACCCTGGCAATCAGAGGGATTTATCGATCCTATTTTCCAATCTTCCACAGTTGGTAAATGCTTAGCGATTTTATTTGGGTTTATTTTAGGGTACGGAGCAACCTTAGCAGAACCTGCCTTGAATGCCTTAGGATCTACAGTTGAGAAAATAACTGTTGGGGCTTTTAAGAAAAATTTGCTTATGCAAGCTGTTGCTACTGGAGTAGCTTTGGGAATTGCCACAGGTGTAGCTAAAATTGCATTCAATTTAGAACTTTGGTATCTCCTGATCCCCCCTTACACCTTGCTTTTAATTCTCACTTTTATTTCGAGTGAAGATTTTGTTAATTTCGGATGGGATAGTGCAGGTGTAACAACCGGTCCAATCACGGTTCCACTAGTGTTGGCTATGGGACTTGGTATTGGTGCAAAGACTGGAGCCATTGATGGTTTTGGTGTTCTATCACTTGCGTCGGTTGGACCAATTATTACAGTGCTTACTGTTGGTCTGTTGGTTCGAAAAAAACCAAAAGGCAATCAATCTTCAGAACAATTAGCGGAGGCTGCATAATGAATAATTTAGAAGTTAAAAACGATATTTCTTTGGTAAATTTAATTTTACCAAAAGATTCATTAGACAAAGTTTCGAAGGAATTACAAAAAGCTGGTGCTAAGGGTATTTTTCAAGTTTCAGCTCGTGGCTCAATTTTGAATGAAGGAGGTTTTCTAGCTAAGATGTTCCCCCCTCCTGCACCTGAACAGTGCTTAGTTCAAGTTTTGGTACCTGAAAGTCAAAATGAAAGAATTTCAAACATTGCTATAGAAGCTGGCAGGTTAGACCGTGTTGGGTCAGGAGCTATTTTTAGTATTCCTTGTAGTGAAGCTCAGCATTCCTCAAGTTTTCCACTAACGGAAGGCGAGGGAGAAGGAGAAGGTGGTAATTCTACTGAGATTACTATGGAAGCGATTTGTTGTATCTGTGAGAAGGGAGTTGCAGAAGACATAGCACAAGCTGCCCTAGCTGCAGGAGCACCAGGCCCTACTGTAACCTTTGGCGAAGGAGGTGGCATCCGTGACAAGATACCGGTACTTCGCATGACCAAGGGACCAGAAAAAGAATTTGTGTGGTGTGTGGTTGATCGTTCAGAGTCGAGTGACGTATTTACAAGTATGGCAAGAGCAGGAAGAATTACTGAACCCGGTCGTGGTTTTATGTATTCGATTCCTGTCAGCAACGGACTCATAAATGTTAGCAGTACTGTTGCTAGCTCTTCGCATGGAGCTAGTATGGAACAAATCATCTCAGCATTGGATGAAGTCAAAGGCGGAAAAGACTGGAGAAGTAGTGTAGAGACCAAATCTACTTCGCTAAGCACCTCTTTCTTAAAAGACTTAGTTGGATTGTACTGTGTTGTTCCTCGTGATCATTATTCAGATGTTTATGATGCGATACTCGATGCAGGTGCGCCAGGTGTTAGCACTAATTTTGGAGTTATGGCTGATCGGGCGAGTACCGGGGAAGATATGTGTAATGAAGAGTGGGCAATTGTATATACTTCACTCGCTCCTACATCTGTGAAAAATGTAATGGAAAAAGTTTCTACGAAAATCGATGCTCTAGGAATAAATCGTTTTGCTTTTTACACTTTACCAATCCCTAAGGCCCTTACTTATTTAGGTGGTTGATATACTTGGCTTTCAGGAATCTTGAAAGTTTTAAATATTTGGAGCTAGGTTTTACAAAACTGTGTAGCTTATCTAATTTAGCTGCAGTCAGATTTTATAATCCTGACTGCTGCCCAATCACCCATCCTTTTCAAGTTAATTTGGATGTCGCCGTCCGGATTTAAATTTTGAAAGCAATCACATACTTGATTTACCTCCTTAGCCAAAATTCCTGAAAGGATAATTACAGAGTTAGGATTGCTCAAATCGATGATTTTTTCAGCGTTTCTTATTAAAATATCTGCCTGAATATTAGCTGCCACATAATCAAATTTCCCCAATGAGTGATTCATCTTGTTTAAATCATTGACCTGAAACTTAACGTCGTTTGGTAAATTATTTACACTAGCATTCTCAGAGGAAATCCGAACAGCATCTTCATCATTATCGAATCCTAGGACACTAGAAAAACCGAGTAATGATGCTGCAATAGTTAAAATTCCGGAACCACATCCCAAATCAACAAATGAATCTCCACAGCTTTTAGAATTTGTGTCATCAACTATGAATTCAATACACATTCGTGTAGATTCATGATTTCCCGTACCAAATGCCATGCCAGGATCTAAAAATAGTGCGTGATTGTTTGCTGGTATATTGAAATCATCTTTAAGCCATAAAGGTACAAGGTGAAAGCCGTTATAACTCCATGCTTTAAAGTGCTTTTTGTAAGAATTTTTCCAATCAGTATCTTGGATGTTTTCCTGAGAGAAATTAAATTCGAGAAAATCTTTTAATTCACCTTTAAGTTGAAAAGTTTCGTTATGCATCTCGCTTTGAGTAGCGAAGTATCCAGTCAAAACCATACCACCGGTTAGTTTATCAATTTCTACAATCCAAGGCGAAGGAGCATGTTCAAATAGGTATCCATCGATATAATCAAGGGAACTTTCGGGGATTGAGCTTGTGAGTTTAATCACGGGGCTTAGCGATTGAATCAGTATGAGCAATATCTGCGACAACACTGGGTAATAACATATGTTCAGCAGCCTGTACTTTTGCTGTAGTTGATTCGATAGTATCGGAGGACATAATACGAACGGGTGCCTGTGCGATAATGGGCCCTCCATCTAATTCAGATGAGACCCAATGAACAGTGCACCCTGTAATTTTCACACCTGCATCCCATGCTTGCTTAATTGCATTTAAACCACGAAAGCAAGGCAGTAGGCTAGGGTGCAGATTGATAATTTTCGAATTAAATGAATCGATAAATCTTTGGCTGACAATTTTCATGAAGCCAGCAAGAACAATTAAGTCGGGCTGTTTCGATTTAATTGCTGTTATCCAATGGTCTTCTTCTATGATAAAGTGGGACGATTCATTCTCCTGAATGCGGGGATATTTGCCAAGATAAGATGAGTAAATGCCGGCCTTTTCAGCACATTTCAATACCCCACTATTTTGCCTGTCTGAGAATACGGCAACTATGTCTGTTGTTCCGAGTAATCCGTCAGAAAAAGCGTCAAGAAGCGCTTGGCAATTTGTTCCATTTCCTGAACCTAAGATTATGGTTTTCACAGTATATTTAAAACTTAGGTATTTTTAATAGATTCTACAGTTCGGGTGGTACTAAACCCCTCAAGAAACGGAACAAAACAAATTTGGGTATTGGCTTCTTCTAGAGCCTCATGTTCTTCAGGGTTTAAATTATCTAAGGAATAATCTCCAGATTTGGCATAAAATTCAGGTTTTAGCCTTTTTATTTCCTGAGCAAGGTTTGTACTGTCGAAAAAGAAAGTTAGGTTGACTACTTCTAAAGCACCAAGCAGGTAAGCCCTTTCGTTTTGACTGTAGATGGGTCTGTTAATTCCCTTTAGTTTGCGGATACTGGAATCGGAGTTTAAAGCAACCCAAAGTTCGTCTCCTAGAGCAGCGGCTTTTTCGAGAGAGTAAATATGCCCGGCATGGATTAAATCAAAGCATCCATTTGTTAGAACAATTGATTTACCTTGTTGCTCTTTTTTTGTGCGAATTTTGCAAATTTCCTCAAAAGAGTATGAATTTTTAACTGGAATCTCGATTTCGGACACTTTCAATTATCCCCATCAAAAAAACGTTTCGCTTTATCTAATATACCGGATTCAGAACTTAGTTCTTCTTCTCCACATGAAAGTCCGTAATCGACTAGTTTCTGCCTTTGTTCTTTATTTAGATTCTTGGGAACTTCAATAACGATTTTAACATATAGATCTCCCCTATGAGAAGGTGATCGTAAGTTGGGCATACCTTTGTCCCGAATACGAAATGTTTTATTACATGGTGTTCCAGGAGGAATTTTTAGTGTCACTTTACCATCTAATGTAGGAGTTTCAACCGTTCCTCCGAGTGTTGATAAAGTAAAAGGGATAAAGAGTTCATGAAACAGGTCATCCTCGTCTCTTTCAAAAAGATCGTGTGCTTTGACTTGAACATCGACATACAAGTCACCAAATGGACCTTTTTGTGGGCCTGCATCCCCACGATTCCTAGAACAAAGCCTAGAGCCGTCGTGGATCCCTGCGGGAATCTTAACTTTCACAGAATCGCTGCTTTTTTTGCGACCTTGTCCTGAGCATGAATTACAAGGGTTTTCAATCTTCACACCAGAACCATTGCAAGTTGGACAGGTTCTTCGGATACTTATAAATCCTTGATTAGAGGCAACTTGACCAACACCTCCACAAGTTGGGCACATTGTCTTGGATGAGCCATCTGCAGAACCAGAACCTTCACATTCTGAACATTCAAGGTGCCGAGAGTATTTAATTTCTTTTTCTACACCACTAGCAGATTGTTCCAAAGAGATGGAAACGGTGACTCGCAAATCATTACCGCTAACCCCCTCAGATGCTCTGCCTCCACCTCCTCCTCCAAAGAAGTCCTCGAATATACTACCAAAACCACCTCTTCCGCCACCACCACCGAAAACATCTTTAAACAGATCAAAGGGATCAACTCCCCCGGATGAGTGGCCGCCTCGAAATGCATCGTGCCCGAATTGATCGTACTTTGATCGCTTCTCAGGATCTTTTAATATATCAAATGCAGCAGAAATTTCTTTAAATTTTTCTTCCGCTTCTTTATTCCCGGGATTTTTATCCGGATGAAATTGAATGGCTAATTTTCGATAGGCCTTTTTAATTTCTGAGTCAGAGGCATCTCGGTTTACACCCAGCACCTGATAGAAGTCCTTATCTGGCATAATATGGTTTTTGTATTTTAAAGTTTTATCAGTTTAATCATTCCGAAGCCTGATCTTTTCTTTTCTGCGAAATGATTACACTAGCGGGTCTGATCAAGTGATCTTTTAATCGATATCCGATTCGAATTATTTTGAGAACTGTATCTTCCTCTTCACTTTCTTCGTGACCAATAGCTTCATGAATATTGGGATCAAATTGCCCCCCTGTTTCTTCAATGCATACTAAACCATATTCTCCTAAAACATTTTGAAGTTGGTTGGTTGCCATGTTGAAGCCGTTGACAATGGGACCATCGGGATCAAACTTAGTTGCCTCAATCATTCCCATTTTAAATGCGTCAATTACAGGAAGCAAATCTTCAATAAGTTGTAGTCGAGCCCGTTGTATCGCCTCTTCACGATCTCGAATAGATCTTTTTTTAAGGTTTTCTAAATCTGCGAATGTTCTCAAATATTTGGACTGTAGATCCTCCTGCTTACTGTAAGCTTCGTGAAGGCGGGTCTTGAGCATGGTTGGACTCTCCTCTAGATTCTGATCCGAATCCTCGTTTTCTTCTACAGGAGGTTCGGTCTGATTATTGTCTGAATCCGTTAAGTCTTCTTTGTCTTCCATGATTAAGGTTTTGAGCACAAAAGATATGAGTAAATCTAATCTCTAAATTGAGGTCAACATGAATGAAATTATAACTAAAACCTTATATTGAATTTGTTTGGGGAATAAAGAAGTTGTCCGTTAAAATCATTTCTCCTGGTTGATTAATTTGAACTTCACAATCCTCTGCATAGGGAGAAAGGGCAAGTGTACCTGCCGGAATGACTTCGTTTGCAACCGAAATATCAGAAAAAAGGGGATTCAGGATCATGCATTGCTGTTGCAAGTTTTTCAGTTTGAGTTTCATCGGTTTAGGGAATGTAAACTTTCTTATCCTAAAGTGTTTGCACTCGGCTAGTACCTGAACTTGAGAGTTATTAGTGGAAGTAATTTCGGGTTCGAAATCGTTGAAATTAATACACCTTAACGACTCTTCGATATGGAGTTTTCTGGTAAATCCAGTCTTATCTTTCCTGCCCCAATCATAAACTCGATATGTTGTGTCCGAATTTTGTTGAATTTCTAAGATGAGATTACCCCCATCAATTGCATGTATCGATCCGCTATTAACCAATATGGAGTCCCCTGCAGATGAGTTAATACGATGGCAGACTGCTTCTAACTTATTTTCCTTGAGAGCTTTAATGAATTTCTTCTTTGTTGTTCCAATTTTAAGACCGACAAATAGTCCAGCCTCGGCTGTTGTATGAGCAACATACCAATTTTCAGTTTTCGGCTCACCAGATATTAAACCAGCAACAGATTTCGGAGGATGAACCTGTAAACTGAGGCGTTCATTACAATCTAACCATTTAACCAAAACTGGGAATTTGTCGTCTACATTCCAACCAGGTCCCATGATATTATGGGGCTGTCCCTTGAGCAATGCCCGTAATGTAATGGATTCACCTTCAGAATGAGTAAGTACAGACTGGCAATCATCTCTATCGACGATTTCCCAAGATTCTCCGATATTTTGCTTAGCTGGAATATTTCTTCCTAAAATAGTCTGAAATGCGCGTCCTCCCCATATTCGTTCGAAATAATGAGGTTCAAACTTGAAAATTTTGTGCATTACAGTTTCAATACCTTAATGTGTGGTGAAATTCAGATGTGGTGATTTATACGCCCAAAATATAATAGTGGCAAACGTATCTGCTAAAAACAAAAAAGGAAGTGGTCTGTCAGATTTGTCACCGGTTCAAAGAAAGGGCTGGGGGGTTTTCTTAGCCATTTTATCTCTATTGAGCTTGATATCTTTTATAGATTATAATCCATTGAACTATCATAATTTCCCTCCTGACGGTCCCGCTCCCATCTTGGGTCAAGCCGGTTTGTTAATTGCTCGATATGTTTTTGCAATTTTTGGGATATCCGCGTGGTTATTACCTTGGTCACTAGGAGTTTCCTCTTGGCTTTGTTTGAAACCAAGTACGAAGCAACAAAAATTTCAAAAATTATTCCCTCTTCCTTTTGTTATTATTTCAATTTGCCTAATAGCTAACCTTCGAGACTTTTCATCAATTGAAGATTCTGGTTTACCGCTTTTCGATCAGTCAATTTGGGAGCATGGAGCTGGTGGTGTCCTAGGTTCATGGATGTATTCTGGTATTCCACTACTCGAGGAATCTACGCAACAAAGTGGCGGGTTATTAAAGGTTTGGATAGGTGGTGTAGGAACTTGGCTACTAGCCATTTTTATGATGATTTTCTCATTGGCTTTTCACTTTTCTATCGGTGCGGAAAAAGTACAAAACTCTGTGGTCTTCTTGTTTGGTCTTTTCTCATCCCTGAAAAGAAACGGAGAAAAAACAATCGAAGATAAAGTTAACTCGACAGTTCCTGAAAAAGATAAAAATACTGAAGAATCCACATCCATTTGGAAAAAAATATTTTCTTATAAAAAAGACAGAGGCGAAGATGCCTTGTTTGGTGATATCTCTCGTCAGAGTACTGAATTTAAAGAGCCCCTTCAGTCATCCACAGGTTCTTCGCATCTTAAAAAACTTAAATCTCCCAAAATTGATAAAGTAGAACTTAAAGAAGAAAATGCAGAACCCCTAACAAATTTAGAAGAGCCACCTGCTTCCCCTTCAAAGAAAAAAGAATTGGATGTGGGTAAAGCTAAGGAATCAGTTCTTTTGGACGACGGCTTCAAAGTGGTAAGAGCGGAAAAAACAGAAAAATCTACAGACTTATTTCCTGAGCGGAGGGGAGATTATAAATTCCCTACGCTTGAATTGTTAATGGAACCTCCTGAAATTTCTTCTGGTGGAGATGAAGATCATATGATCAAAGCGAAGAGATTAAAGGAGACTTTGCATGAGTTTAAGATCGATGTTGAAATTGGAGAAGTTCATACAGGGCCCGTTATTACCCGTTATGATATTCATCCAGCGGCCGGTGTAAGGGTGGAAAAAATTGCCAATTTAGACAAAAATTTGGCAATGGCTCTAATGGCGGACGGAGTGCGCATACTTGCTCCCGTTCCTGGCAAAGGATGTGTCGGCGTGGAAGTACCTAATGATATATCGGCACCTGTTTGCCTCAAAGAAATCTTGCAATCAAAAGCTTGGGCTGATGCAAATGCTGAAATCCCTATTGTTTTGGGTAAAGAAGCTAGTGGGAGGCCTCTGGTTGCGGATCTAACCAAGATGCCTCATTTGTTGGTTGCAGGGTCTACGGGATCTGGGAAAACGGTCTGTATAAACGCGATCATCGCTTCTTTATGTTATCATTCAAGTCCAGAAGATGTAAGATTCATTATGGTGGATCCAAAAATTGTGGAAATGAAAGTCTACAATGATTTACCTCACATGCTTATTCCGGTGGTCACAGAACCTAAGAAGGTTCCTGGTGCTTTAAAATGGTTATTGGCTGAAATGGAGCGCCGTTATCAAATCTTCTCAAAAGTAGGAGTTCGTAATATTGCAGGTTTCAACGCTAAAATCCTAAAAGACAAAGAAGAAAAGGAAAAGGCTCAGTTGTTGGACGCGGAGATGACGGCAGAAGAACGAGCTGCTCTTTCATCAATTCAAGTTCCCCGGGACGATGATGTCTTAGAAATCCCTGAAAATAAATTGCCTTACATTGTCTGTATTATTGATGAATTGGCTGATTTAATGATGGTGGCACAAGCAGATGTTGAAACAGGAATCGCTCGTCTTGCCCAATTGGCTCGAGCAGCAGGTATACACCTTATCATTGCTACACAAAGGCCGTCAGTAAATGTTATCACTGGGGTGATTAAGGCGAACTTGCCTAGTAGAATATCATTTCGAGTTGCATCCTACCGTGATAGCCAGACAATTTTGGATGGAAAGGGTGCTGAGTCTTTGATCGGTAAAGGAGATATGCTTTTTATACCCCCGGGTAGTGCGAGTTTTATGAGGGCACAGGGAGCTTTTGTTAGCGATGAAGAAATAAACGGGATTGTAGACTACTTAAAAGTCAATGGCCCTCCGCAAATCATTGAAGAAGTTAGGGAGCAGATTGATTCTGCTGGAGAAGACGATGTCTTAGGTGCTGGAGATGGGGAATCTGACGATGACCCAATGTTAAAAAAAGCTGTGGAAATTATTCGCACAACCAAGCGAGCATCGACTTCAAACCTTCAGCGTAAATTAAGTATTGGATATAATCGGGCAGCAAGAATTATGGACGAGTTGGAAGATCGTGGAATTGTAGGTCCCGACTTGCCCGGTCAAGGAAGAGAAATTCTAATGGATCTTTAATGATTTGAAATTCTCAACTTGATCATCTTCGAATTTACTGAAAATGTGCTTACTAAACATAATATACGATGGCCATTGGACAAAAACTTGAAGAAGCTAGAAATCGAAAAGGGATATCCATACGAGAAGCATCAGAATCTACCAAGATTCGCGGTGATTTTTTAACTTCATTTGAAGCAGGTAAATTCGATCTTCAACTTCCAGAAGTTTATTTGCGTGGATTTATTCGTGTTTATGCACGATTTTTGGGTATAGATCCTGAGTCCGCAGTTGATGATTTAAATTTAGAAATAGGAGGGGATAAAGGTCGCTCCGTAAAAAAACCAATTGGTAAAATTGGGGGTTCTGAATCAGCTGATTCATCAAAAGATTTTAGCTCCGTTGATCACAAGGGAATTACTAGAGCCAAGACTTCGCTCTCATCCTCTAAAAATCCATTCATTTTTATTGGTTTAATTTCAGGAGGGTTTGTACTTTTTGCTATCATTCTAATTATAATCTTTTCCTCGGATGATCAAAAATTGGATTCAGGTTCGTCAGAACCAATTATTTCGTCTGAATCTTCAGTTCGGGAAACTGTGCCCAAGACGGGCAATCCTCAACGATCCATTGATAGTATCAATACAACTGATGAAATTTCTGTGGATTTGATGCTTAAACTGGCGACTTTTGGACCTATAGAAAGACTCATTATTAGCGATGAAGGGAAGTCACCTAAAGTTTTCCATGAATTTAAAAACCTCAGTAAGGGCTGGGAGAAATCTATACCCTTTAGCAAAAGCTTTAGGTGCTACAGTTCATCCCTCGAACATGTTAGGTTCGCAGTAGATGACGGCCTAGAAAAACAGGTTAACGGCCAAGGTGCGGGAAACTTTAGCTGGTCTGCTGAGAAAAAATAAAAAGGAATTAAGCAACTGTTAATGCAGCATGCTTCATAAACCAATACCAATTTTTGCCTTTGAGGAGTGCCGAAAATTGAACAGGAACATTTGTACCAGATTTGTGAACTAGGTTAATGTTGAGATCCATTACATTTTTACCCTTCATTATCTTAGCTGCACCTTCAAGTGCGATTGAAGTATCCTGAGCAGCAACAAAATTAATGAATGCATCATCATGAAGATGCTGTTGCGAATAGCCTAATAGTTCTGAGACATGAGAGGTGTTTCCATGAAAGCGCAACTCTCCATCAATTAATTCAATAATTCCCGAGTACTCAGCATTTTGAGTTAGGCGGTCCAATGAGAAGTGTCTTTCGGATGTGAAAACAGAACCCTCTTGGGCGAATTGACTGTTTTGATAATGTTTGGGCGTAAGGTTTACTCTTTTCTTAAATGCTCTGTGAAAGTAGTGAACGCTCTCGAATCCGCATGCATCGGAAACTCTTTTGACGCTTACTTTCGAACCTGACAGCATTTTTTTCGCTTGATCGATTCGGGTTTGAATTAAGTCTTCGGTGGGGCTGATTTTAAAAGTCGTCTTGTAAAGAGAAGCAAATCGACTCGTACTAAGTTTCATGATACCAGCCATGTCTTCAATTTTCCAGTTTTTGGAAAATTTTTCATGAATTTCTGCCCGCAAATCACGGAGTTTTTGAGCATGGTCGGGTAAAATCTCGACGAAATTGTGATTTGTTAGGCGATGAGTTTTGGCAAGTAATTCTAAAATGTGAGATAGCACGATACTCTCCCAGTTAAAATTTTTGGTTTTAATCTCTACCTCTATTTTAGAAATTATGCTGTCAGCGAAATGAACGTGCAATGGTTTCAATACAATGTCGGGTTCAATGCATGATAAGGTTGTCACCTTTGAGGCATCCTTACCTTTAAAGTATACTTTAGAATAAGCTAACGCATCGTTGCCTTGAGGTTTAACAACCAGGGGAATGTGCGGGCTTCTTAATAAAATGGATCCTGCGGTAATCTCGTGCAGGGATTCGCTGATTTCTATAAGTGCAGTGTTTTTAAACAAAAAGAAAACAAAAGCTTTATCGTCTTGAGTAAGGGATAAAGGTTGATGTTCATCTTTTATAGAAGAAATGATGGATAACTTATTTTTCATAGGGCAATGGTGTTATGAAAAAACAAATCTGCTTGAGAACAAGCATATTCTTTACGTTTTAACGTAGTGATTATTGATCCGCATCTGGATCTGAGCACTTTGGTCCTTTGAGGGCATCTATTTGTCCAACTAATTGAGGATACTCTTCAGCTTTTTCATTTAACTCAATCCATTCCTGAAGCTCTTCCGGAACATCCATATCAGGGAAGATCGCCTCAACGGGACATTCGTCCATGCATGCGTTGCAATCAATGCACGCTTCCGGGTTGATGTAGAGTCGGTCAGGAAGTTCATGGAAAGCGTCCACCGGGCATACGGAGACGCAGCTTGTAAATTTACAGTCAACACACTTTTCAGTAACTACGTAGGTCATGGTCTAAGAATTAGTTTAAAAGAATCGAACAGGAGAAGGGTTTTCTTCAGCCATACGACGATGCTCCTCGTCAGAGCAAGCAGAATCTATTGGAGCTTCAGGTTTTTGTTCACTAGATTCAACAAGTTTGTTAGATATTAAATAGTTTTCGACTTCCTCACCACTTACATCGGTTAGCATAACACCATCTACCTCTACGCATGGTTGGTTAGTCTGACCGGTTTTCTCTACCATCTCTGCAAAAAGATTTTGCTTGTTGATAATGTCGAGATCTTCGTATTCCAAGGAATATTTGTCCATGATTGCCCTGACACCCATGCTCCAACCGCACTGAGGCTTTAAATATGCTTTGATTTTCATTGTTTCTTTTTATCACTTTATTGAAATCTTCGCAAACCTAACCTTCAGCATTGTGTGCAAATAATTATTTTGAAACCAGGAAGATTGATACATCATCTCTCATTGGATGCTGCACTTGTTGCGATAGTTTGGAAAACTTTTGTTTCCGTCGGACTTAATAATAAATTTTTTTTCGAAGAAACCTTAATATTAGGTACGGCGGTTTGGTTGGCTTATTCTGCAGATCGTTTTTTTGAACCCACAGATAATAACAAAATCAGTCCATCTAGGTTTCTAATAGGTCGTGCACACCCCATCCGATTTGTAGTGGGTTGGGTATTAGTTTTAATTGCAATTATTATCTACTCAATGAGTACTCTGGGTATATTTATTTTGTCAGTTGGTTTTTGTTTATTTTTTTTAGCTCTAAGTAACTTTTTAATTTGTTTGATCGAAGGAAAGAGAAAACTTGAGTATTTTCCAAAGGAAATTCGCACCTCGTTCATACTTGGATTGGGGTGTATCTTTTGGGAATTCGGAAGGGCAGATTCTTTCTCTGTTTGCATGGGATGGATCTATATATGTTTTGCTTTCACACTTAACTGCCTAACCCTTAAAGAATTTGAGATAAGAAACGAGGATGAGGGCGCTGTATGTTCCTTTATTTCACATCACGCAACTCTTCGCAGGCAACTTTCCAACTTCTTTTATGGAGTTTGGAGTTGTTATTTATTTGTTGGATGGATTTTAGGCGAAATTTATCCTCCTTTTTTCTGCGTATCAGTCTTGCTACCAATTTTGTTGTTGTTGTTGCGAAAATGGCAACTCAGGGGTGACAAATTTAGAGTTCATTTAGAAACTACTTTTTGGGTTTTACCACTTGTGGCTATTTTATTGTATATCCTATGAATTTTGATCGAGTAGCTAAAATTTATACGATTTTAGAAAAAGTGGTTTTCGGAAATCAGCTTCAATGGGCAAGAACTTGTCAATTAGACAAAATTAGAGGACGTCAAAGAATTTTGTTAATTGGAGAAGGACGGGGTCGTTTATTTACTGAATTGATCAAGACCAATACGGGAGCAATCATTACCCTAGTCGAATCATCTGAAGCGATGCTATCTGAAATAAAAAATTCAATACCTTCATATAATCTTTCTAATCACAACTTCATAAACCTCTCCTTTGAAGATTTTAAATCTTTTCATAAATATGACGCCGTTTGCACGTGTTTTTTTTGGGATTGTTTTGAAATAAAAAAAATAAAAAGTGGCCTTAGGAAGATGCATAAAATGATGGAGTCAGATGCGGTTTGGTTAAACTCTGACTTTGCAATAAACCCCCAAACGAGTGTGTTTTATACATATCTTCACAAAGTCATGATTCGATTCTTATACCATTTTTTCAAAGTAAATTGCGAAATTGAGGCCAATAAACTTCAAGATATTCTATTGCTAGTGGAGGATTCAGGCTTTCGCTTACAATCTCGTAGATGGCATCCTACTTTACCTATTTCCTCAGAGTTTTTTGTTTCCAAGTAAATGGCTAACCCTTCTGCCTTGACCGCTAAACTGCATGGCGCAGAATACTCATTCCTTTTTGAAATACTTTGGCTTTGATATAACATACTGAACATGACTACTCCCAAGAAACAAGGTTTGTACGACCCTCAATTCGAGCACGAGAATTGCGGGATTGGATTGATCGTGGATATGAAAGGCAGAAAGTCCCACGATATTGTCCGTGGAGCTTTAGAGATTTGCGTAAACCTTGACCATCGTGGGGGTTGTGGGTGTGATCCTATTACCGGCGACGGCGCAGGCATATTTATTCAAACTCCCGATAAGTTTTTTCGCAAAGTAGTTACGGAGGAAATATCTAAAGAACTACCACCGGCCGGAGATTACGGAGTAGCATTTTTGTTTTTGTCTTCTAAGGAGTCCGACCGGATTAATGAAAAAAAGATAGTCGAAGAAGTTTTAAATGAGGAAAATCTCGGTCTGATCGGTTGGCGTAAAGTACCCGTGAGGAGTGAAATCCTTGGCAAAGCATCCGCCGCTTGTGAACCGTTAATGGAGCAATTGTTTGTTGAGCGCCCCGAATGTGTTGAGTCGGGGTTAGCCTTTGAAAGAAAACTTTATCTTGCCCGTCGAATTATAAGTCATCGATTGCGTTATTTAGATCATTACGACGACGTTGATTTTCACGCATGTTGCTTTTCTTCTCGTACCATCGTTTACAAGGGCATGCTTACCACGGAACAACTTTCGGACTATTTTCCGGATTTAAGTGATCCTGACATGGAATCAGCACTTGCACTAACGCATTCCAGGTTTTCGACAAATACTTTCCCTAGTTGGCCAAGAGCCCAGCCGTTTCGCTACATTTGCCACAATGGTGAGATTAACACAGTAAGAGGGAACGAAAATTGGCTTTATGCCCGACAAATGCAATTAGCGAGTGAAGTTTTTGGAGACGATGTTTCCAAACTCTTCCCCATCATTCGTGAAGATGGTTCGGACTCTCAAAAATTTGATAATTGCCTGGAATTTTTGACTCTCTCAGGTCGTAGTCTGGCTCATTCCATGATGATGATGATTCCTGAACCATGGGAAAAGCATAAGAATATGGATGTTCATAAGCGTGAATTTTATGAATTTCATGCCTGTTTGATGGAACCTTGGGACGGACCTGCATCCATTGCCTTTTCCGACGGAGTACAAATTGGTGCGGTTTTGGATCGTAATGGTCTTCGCCCATCTAGGTATTATGTAACTTCTGACGATCGAGTAATTTTGGCTTCAGAAGTTGGAGTTTTATCATCCATCCCTTCAGACAAAATTGTTAAAAAAGGGCGTCTGGAACCTGGTAGAATGTTTTTGGTTGATATGGATGAAGGCCGAATAATCGAGGATGATGAACTTAAAAAGAGCATATCTTCGGAAGCACCCTATGGTGCTTGGCTGAAGAGTTCTTTAATTAATCAAGCGGATCTTCCTTCAGTATCCAACGATTCAGAGGATGTATTTAGTACCTTGCTCACTAGGCAAAAAGCATTTGGTTATACTTTTGAAGATTTGCGGTTTTTAATCGGTCCAAGTGCAGAAGTAGGCAAACAACCATTAGGCTCGATGGGTAATGATTCCCCCTTGGCAGTTTTGTCAGAAAAGCCACAGCTTGTTTATAATTATTTCAAACAACTTTTTGCCCAAGTAACCAATCCGCCCATTGATCCTATTCGTGAGGAAATTGTGACTGCATCGGTTACTTTTCTTGGCTCGGAAGGAAACCTTACCAAGCCAGGTCCCGACAGTGCACGAATGATCAAATTTGAAAGTCCATTAGTGGACGACAAAGTTATTCGTCAACTGCAAGGAGAATTGCCCGCCCCGTTTAAATCGGTGACCTTATCAGCTTTGTTTAATGCTGATAGAAAAGAAAAGCCTTGTGCCAAGGCATTGGAGGCTTCCTTGGGGGATCTTTTCCTTCAAGCTGACCAAGCGATTGAAAACGGAGTTAATCTGTTAATCATTTCAGATCGAGGAATTAATTCCGGGCAAGCAGCTATACCTTGTTTGCTTGCGTCTTCTGGGTTACACCACCATTTGATTCGAAAAGGCACACGCACGAAAGTATCGATTATTGTCGAGTCGGGAGAGCCCCGGGAAGTCCAGCATTTCGCTTTATTGCTTGGGTATGGAGCTGATTTGATCAATCCTTACCTTGCCTTGGAAACCGTTCGCCATCTCATACATACTGGAGATTTGCAGGCTGACCCTGATTCTGCGTGCCAAAAATTTCTTAAGGCAAACTTAAACGGAGTCATCAAGACCATGTCCAAGATGGGGATCTCCACAATTGCCTCTTATCGGGGGGCACAAATATTTGAAGCGATTGGCTTGAACCAGGAGGTCATCGACCAATATTTCACCAAAACATCCTCCCGTGTTTCAGGTATTGGGTTGAGCGCTCTTTCGGAAGAAACACTCACTCGTCATCGTACTGGTTTTTCCGAGCGACCAGACGGCAGAGCTTCAGATTTAGATCCTGGCGGTGTTTACCAGTGGCGAGCAAATGGTGAAAAGCATCTTTTTAATCCCACTACCATCCATAAATTACAAAAAGCTACCAAACTTGGAAATTTTTCTGTTTTTCGGGAATATTCAGATGCGGTGAATGATCAATCAAGAGATCTGTTCACATTACGCGGATTGATGGATTTTAATTTCGATTCTGCAAAAGAAATTCCATTAGACCAAGTTGAGTCTGCATCAGATATCGTTAAGCGATTTAAAACCGGAGCAATGTCATACGGGTCGATTTCAAAGGAAGCTCACGAAAGTTTAGCTATCGCGATGAATCGACTAGGTGGTAAATCCAATACTGGAGAGGGCGGGGAAGATCTTGAGCGCTTTACGCCTGATGCAAATGGTGATTCCCGGCGGTCCGCAATCAAACAGGTTGCGAGCGGCCGTTTTGGAGTAACTAGTTTTTACTTGGTGAATTCGGATGAAATACAAATTAAAATTGTACAGGGAGCCAAGCCTGGAGAAGGTGGCGAATTGCCCGGTCACAAGGTCCTCCCACCTATTGCCAAAACAAGGGGAACTACCCCTGGCGTAGGATTGATTTCTCCACCTCCACATCATGATATCTATTCAATCGAAGATCTGGCTGAACTGATTCACGATCTGAAAAATTCCAATCATCATGCTCGTATCAATGTAAAATTAGTTTCGGAAGTGGGTGTGGGCACAGTTGCTGCGGGAGTAGCCAAAGCAAAGGCAGATGTCATCCTTGTCTCGGGATATGACGGTGGAACGGGTGCATCCCCCCGGTCATCTATCCAGCATGCAGGTGCTCCATGGGAATTAGGATTGGCGGAAACCAATCAAACTTTGTTGCTAAATGATTTGCGCAGTCGAGTTGTTTTGGAGACTGATGGTCAACTCAAAACGGGTAGAGATGTGGTTATTGCCTGCCTATTGGGAGCCGAAGAATTTGGTTTCGCCACTGCACCACTCATTACTCTTGGATGTTTGATGATGCGTGTATGCCACAAGAACACCTGTCCTGTGGGTATAGCCACTCAAGATCCAAGGTTGCGTGAAAAGTTTGCCGGTGGAGCAGATGCCGTTGTCAATTTCATGAATTTTGTTGCTGAAGAAATTCGGGAAACCATGGCCAAACTAGGCTTTCGTACAATAAACGAAATGGTTGGTCGGGTGGACATGCTCGAATTAAGAAAAGCAATTAATCATTGGAAAGCCAAAGGCCTTGATTATTCCGGAATTTTACACCGCCCTGATGTTGGACCAGAAGTGGGAACTTATTGCCAAATGAAGCAAGATCATTTGCTTGATCGTTCGTTAGATAATCGTGAAATTCTTAAACGTGCAATGCCTGCAATTGAAAACGGTCAAGCGGTGAATATTGATCTTCCTGTGATTAATACTGATCGTGTTGTAGGTACCATTACTGGTGCTGAAATTTCGAGAAAGCACGGGCCCAACGGACTTCCTGAAGATACCGTTAAGGTAAACCTATCCGGATCTGCGGGACAAAGCTTAGGAGCCTTTTGCCCCAAAGGAATGACTTTCACGGTAACTGGCGACACCAATGACTATTTGGGTAAGGGTTTATCAGGTGGAAAGATTATTGTTCGGCCTCCTGAGGATTCTCCTTTTGTTGCCCATGAGAACATCATTGCAGGAAATGTATGCTTTTATGGAGCTACCGCCGGTCAGGCTTTTGTGTCCGGAGTAGTAGGGGAAAGATTTTGCGTTAGAAATTCTGGAATTCATGCCGTTGTTGAAGGGTTAGGAGATCATGGTTGCGAATACATGACTGGTGGATTGGTATTGTGCCTTGGGAAAACAGGTAGAAACTTCGGAGCTGGTATGTCTGGGGGAGTCGCTTACATCTATGACGAGGAGGGTGATTTCGTTTCAACAAAGTTAAACACAGAGATGGTAAAGACTTACCCATTAGTCGAGTGTGATGACCAAGAGATAGATTTGATTAAAAGTTTAATCTCTCGTCATGTTGAATATACTGATTCTCCTCGAGGAATTGATCTCCTGAATGACTGGTCGTCAGCTGCAGAAAAATTTGTAAAGATCATGCCCGAAGACTATGAGCGCGTTCTATTTGCTCTCAAAAAAGCAGAAGAACGAGGACTTGAAGGGGATGATGCAATCCAAGCCGCATTTGAAGAAAATGTGGCTGCAGGTCACTAATTTTAACTTTTATTCCTCTCAAATTATGGGAAAACCAACCGGATTTTTAGAACACGAAAGGCAATCCATACCTGATCGCTCTCCTTTGGAAAGAATCAAGGACTGGAAAGAAATACATGAACCTTTCGACGAAGACAAAGTACGCCAACAAGGCTCTAGGTGCATGGATTGTGGTACACCCTATTGTCATACTGGAATGACTTTAGCTAATATGGCTAGTGGTTGCCCGATCAATAACTTGATTCCCGAATGGAATGACTTGGTCTACAAAGGAAAATGGCGTGATGCTTTGGATCGTTTACATAAGACTAACAACTTTCCTGAATTTACTGGACGCGTTTGTCCTGCACCTTGTGAAGGCTCTTGTGTGCTTGGAGTTATTGAACCGCCCGTCACCATCAAGAGTATAGAATGCTCAATCATTGACAAAGGATTTTCAGAAGGGTGGGTAACTCCTCAGCCACCTACCCACAGATCTGGAAAAAAAATAGCTGTTGTAGGTTCTGGGCCTGCTGGAATGGCAGCGGCTGATCAATTAAATAAAGCCGGCCATTTAGTTACCGTTTACGAACGGGCGGACCGGATTGGTGGCTTATTACTTTATGGAATTCCCAACATGAAGTTGGAAAAGGAAATTGTTCAAAGAAGAGTCGACTTGATGGCTGCTGAAGGTATCAAGTTTGTTGTTTCCACTGAGGTCGGCAAAGATTTGCCTGCTAAGTCCCTTTTGGAAGATTTTGATTCGGTCGTTTTATGCTGTGGAGCGACTAAGCCAAGAGACTTACCGATTGAGGGAAGAGAGCTCAAGGGTGTTCATTATGCAATGGAATTCTTGACAATTAACACTCAGGGATTGCTTGAGCTTAAGGACGTTACAGCTTTTGAAACTGCAGCCAACAGCAAAGATGTTGTAGTGATTGGAGGGGGCGATACCGGCACTGATTGTGTGGGCACTTCCGTTCGTCATGGCTGCAAGAGCATTACGCAGTTGGAAATCATGCCCCGTCCACCTGAAGAAAGGGCAGATGACAATCCATGGCCCGAATGGCCCAAAGTTTACAAGATGGACTATGGACAGGAAGAGGCCAAAGAAGTTTTTGGGAAAGATCCGCGCAATTATTTGACCATGACCAAAAAGTTTATTGGAGATGATCAAGGCAATCTTAAAGGTGTGACAATTTGCGACATCGAATGGAAGATGGAGGACGGTAGATATTCTCCAGTCGAAGTTCAGGGAAGTGAGCGAGAAATACCTGCCCAAGCTGCTTTTTTAGCAATGGGTTTTCTTGGACCAGAAGATACCATTGCAGAAGAATTGGGCTTAGCACGAGATTCTAGGTCAAATGTACAGGCAGAGTATGGAAGGTTTTCCACTAATATTGAAGGCATATTTGCTGCTGGAGATATGAGGCGCGGTCAATCTTTGGTGGTTTGGGCCATTAATGAAGGCAGAGCAGCAGCTCGTGAATGTGACCGTTATTTAATGGGCGAAACTTCGCTTCCATAATTCCCCATTTTATATGCAAGTAGTTTGTTTGGATCTTGAGGGAGTTCTAATCCCTGAAATTTGGATTGCTTTTGCTGAAAAAACTCAAGTTCAAGAACTCAAGCGGACAACTCGAGATGAGCCTGATTATAAAAAGTTAATGGATTACAGGTTGGGTATACTCGATAAAAACGGGTTTACCCTTCCTCAAATCCAAGAAGTAATCGAGACTTTAGAGCCCCTGCCTGGAGCGGTTGAATTTTTAGCAAAGCTAAGAGCTTCTCATGAATTGATCATTCTTTCTGATACTTTTCGAGAATTTGCTCTTCCTTTAATTAATAAACTCGGGAATCCGACTCTTTTTTGTCATGAATTGCAAGTCAGTGAGTCTGGTCGTATTGAAGAAGTTAAGTTGCGCTTAGCCGATCATAAAAGAAAAACCGTACAATATTTACAAAAGTTAAATTTTGAAGTGATTGCATCTGGGGACAGTTATAACGATCTCGGAATGTTGCTGTCAGCAGATCGTTGTTCTTTCTTTAAACCACCAACTTCTTTAACGGTTGAGTATCCTGATATTGAGGTAGCTAGAAATTACGATTCACTTTACCAATTTATTCAAGGAAGCTAGAGCATCAGATGATTGAAATCATTGTTGGTACTAACCGTCGTAATAGCTCATCCGCAGTGGTTGCTAATTGGTTACACAATTTTTATTCCGATTTGTCAGAGTCAAGCCAAGTGATGGATTTAACAGATCTGCCCTTGGAAACTTTTTCCCCTGATGCTTACAAGGAAAAGCCTGAGAAGGTGAGAACTTTTACTGATAGAGTATTAAACGCCAAAGGACTGGTTGTGGTCACACCGGAATATAACGGTAGTATGACAGGAGCTCTGAAACTTTTTATTGATCTTTTACCTTTTCCTGAAAGCTTTGAAAATCGACCGGTCTGCTACCTCGGACTTGCTTCTGGACAATTTGGAGCCTTACGCCCGGTCGAGCATTTGATGCAAGTATTTGGTTATCGAAATGCTTATAATTTTCCTAAAAGAGTTTTTCTGCCATTTTGTCATAATTGTATTGATCCTGAAAAGGGAGTAACCGATGAGGAGTCGGCCAAGCGTTTGCAGCAACAAGCCATCGGATTCATTGAATTTTGTAATCTTTTACAAAGTCGAAACCCGGAGTAGTTTTTTACTATGACTTGTTTTGGGTTATCCGTAGTTGCAACCCATGCTTGCGGTTGGCCTAACCTTACGAAATTGGATGACGGTGATTTATTTTGTGTATATTTCAACGCCCCAAGCCATGGCTTAATGCAAGGTGATTTAGTTTGTTCTAAAAGAAAGCCTAATGAAACAAAATGGAAAAGAATTTCCATTGTATCCAAGAGACCACCGAATGGAAATCGTATGCATTTGTCGGTTGGTCAGGCACACAATGGAGACCTCCTTTGTTTTAGTAGCGGTTTTATTTTAAAAGACGAAAAGTTCGTTGGCTTTGCAGGTCATTGGCTTTCTCGATCAATGGATGGTGGCCTTACCTGGGATGAAGAGAAACATCCGACCATTCCTCAAAAACTAAAAAGTTGCATTCCTTACGGTCGAATTATTCGTATCGGCAAAACAACTTTAGCCTATTCTTGCTATCGAAGTCAGGGTAGGGGAGAACCATCAGAATCCTGGGTGTGCTTTTCCGATGATGATGGTTTAACTTGGAAACGATTTTACAAACTCGGGAGAAACGATTCGAATGAAGTCGCCCTTTGTTCTCTTCCAAATGGCAACTTACTCGCTGCAGTTCGCACGCATGTAGATCATCATCTAAAAGTCTGTGAGTTTTCTCTTGCTGAAAAGAGATCTATAGAAAAGGGAGCGGTTTCATTGCCAATGCAGCATCCTGCTGATCTTATTCGAGTGGGTACAAATTGCTTGCTCATGACTTATGGCTTACGCAACCGCGGATTGATGGGACTGGCTGTGCGTGTTAGCCTTGATTTTGGAAAGACATGGTTGCCACCTTGTACTATTCATCAATTTGGGGACAAGGCAACAGATGTGGGGTATCCTTCAACGGTTTGTTTAGATAAAAAAGGAACTTTGGAAACTGCATATTACACAGATTTCGAACCGAAGCTCACTGCCAAGCCTAATTGTTACCGTGTGATTTCAAAGAAATGGTCTCTAAAGGATTGGATGCACCCAGACCATTTTGTAAAAATATCGTTTGCAAACAACTAGGGTAAGATAATTTACGATTTCTTCCTGTATTTTTCGATATATTCAGGTCTTACAGATGTATCGCTTTGATCATCATAAAATTTTTGGAGATTTTTTAATCTCTTTTTTAGGGATTTTTGAAGTTCTAAAAATTCTTCCTTCCCATAAAGATTCGTTACTTCGTCAGGATCTTTCTTGAGGTCGTACATTTCCCATTCATCTCCGAATTCATAGAAATGCATTAATTTGTATCTATTTGTCCTAATGCCGTAGTGACGGGGGACCATGTGAACACTGGGATACTCGTAATAGTGGTAGTAGATTTCTTTTCTCCAATTGTCCAATTTTTCCCCTTTAAGCAAAGGCACGATCGATCGCCCCTGCATGTCTTTGGGTTGAGGTGCTCCGGCAAGATCGAGAAAAGTCTGAGCATAGTCGAGATTTTGTACCATTTCTTCCTGTTTACTACCCGCTTTGATGGTGCCTGGCCATTTCACGATAAGTGGCATTTTGAGCGATTCCTCATACATCCAGCGTTTATCGTACCATCCATGATCTCCAATGTAGAAACCTTGGTCAGAGGAGTAGATAACAATGGTGTTTTTATCGAGTCCAAGCTTTCTAAGCTCTTCTTGGAGTGTGTGTAAGCTCTCGTCGACACCCTTAACGCACCTTAAATAGTTCTTTGCGTATCTTTGAAACTTCCAACGGACAAGATCTTTACCTGAAAGTTTGCCTTTCTTAAAAGCTGCATCTTTTGGTTTATAATGAGACCTCCAAGTATTAATTTGATTAGGTGTCATTCTTTTCATGTTACGCCATGCCGAGCGGTCCTGAGCTTTCTGAGAACGTTCTTGATGAAATCCTGGGGTCAAATCTACGAACAAGTCGTAATTTAAATCCATATGTCGGTCGATTTCCAGTTCTTGTTGTCTTGCTCCAGGAGCATTATCTGTCCATTTATCGAAGAGGGTAGGTGGTTCAGGAATTTCAATGTCGTCATAAAGGGGCAAATGCCTCAGGGCTGGCATCCAACTCCGATGGGGTGCTTTGTGTTGAACCATTAGCAAAAAAGGCTTTTCTTCGGTCCTTTTTTGATTGAGCCACTCCACTGCTAAATTTGTTACCACATCGGTGCAGTGGCCTTCGATACGTCTTTTTTTATCAGGAAAAATAAGGTCTGGATTATAATACAACCCCTGTCCTGGTAGAACCGCCCAGTCATCATAGCCTAAAGGTTTTCCCTTAAGGTGACTTTTTCCATAGATTGCAGTCTGGTAGCCAGCCTTTTGTAAAAGTTTAGGAAAGGTTTGTTGATTCCAATCAAATGCATTGCCGTTGTTCATGAAGCCATTTTTATGGCTATGCTTTCCAGTCTGGATGACGGCTCGACTTGGACCACAAATTGAATTTGTGCAAAAACTGTTTACGAAAATCATACCTGACTCTGCTAGTTTATCGATTGCGGGCGTTGGGTTTATTTCCTTTAACCATCCATTGTAAGAACCAATTGCATGGGGTGCATGATCATCGGAGAAAACGAACAAAATGTTAGGCCGGTTTTCTTTTCTGTTTTCCCCATAGGTAGTAAGAGGAATTAAGCAGATAATAAGGTAAGAGATAATTTTCATAATGTATAATGATAAAAGACCAAAAGAAAGGCATCGTCCTCCCAAACGATGCCCCTCGATTTATGCAAACCTTTCACTAAATTAGGGTAATAATTATCATAAATCAAAAGAATTTTATAAAATAAGGCTAAATTAAGAATTCTTTTACTAATTTTTGGCAACTTATGGGATAACAGAAATAGGGTGTCAGCGTTTCTTATTTTTCGGGCTTCTTTGCTTTCTTTTCCAATTTTCAGAAAAAAGTTGATTTTCTCGCTTATTTTTTCTGAATTCGCCAGCACGTTTCAGATATTCTTTGTATTCGGTGACAAGGGTGGAGTGAGTCTCTTTGTTATAAAGATTTTGCAATTCTTTAGGGTCATTTTCTAAATCGAAAAACTCCCATTCGTCGAATGGATAGTAATGTACAATCTTATATTTCCCTTTTCTCAATCCATGGTGGGGGGAAACGCCGTATTCTCCTGGATGGGTAAGGTGGGAAAAATACAGTTGATTATTTCTAATCAGATTTGAGTTAGACTGAGGAATAATTTGGCTAGGTTCGTTGGTTATAGATTTACCAAGATTTTTTATGAGAGAATATAAGTCAAAGTCCCGGAAAATCTCTTCAGTTTTAAAAACCGGAGTATGCAATCCCTCGAAACCTGCAAATACCAAGGGAACACGAGCACTTGGTTCATACATCCATTCGCTGCCAAACCATCCGAATTCACCGGTAAATCTTCCTCTTTCAGAGGTGTAAATGAAATTATACCCCTCCTCGACATTAGAATCCATCGAGTCAACAAGTCGCCCGATATTTTCATCCATGGCATATAAGCATCGGAGGTAATTTTTAATAAACCTTTGAAACATCCAAATTGAAACCGATTCGCCTTGCGGTGATTCACGAGAAAATGCTTCGTTTTGAGGTTTCCACGAAAGTCCCCATGCGGACTTCTGTTCATCGTTCATAGATTTCCAGTTTTTAGCCCATATAGAGGTTGTACTGTCAGAAGAATTTAGATCAGCGTAATTAGGTAAGAATAAATCTAGTACAGGGTCTAGGTCTGAACCTATGTTCATATTTTGGTATTTATTTGCCGGTGCCCTGTTTTCGAGGTTTGAAAAAAAGGTTTCTGGGGTATCAAACCATTCAGCGTTGTATTTATCGATCGTCCTAATGGGAGGAATCCATGGTCTTTTTGTTGATTGAAAGGAAACTAGAGCAAAAAAAGGTTTTGTTTCAGTACGCTTATTTAACCATTGAATGGCTAAATCTGTAATCACATCAGTTGTATGACCCTCGGTTACATACTGGTTTTTAGAATCTTTGATGCGCGGATTAACAAAAATTTCCGGGTCATCCAAAATCTTCCAAAGGTCAAAACCTGCATAATTAGGGTCCTTGTCCCAAGTCCAAGAACCAAAGAAAACTGTTTCATATCCTATCGTTTTAAAGTGTTGGCTGAGGAATTGACTGGAGTCAAAACCTTCCATTTTCGCACTCTTTGATTTTCCAGTAAGCAGGGAAAAGGCAGTATAGTTCGGACCAGCATTGGTGCAGTAAGCAAGCGGATGAAATTCACCGACTTGGGATATTTTGCTTAAATGAGGAGTGGGATTAATTAATGTCCTCAAATCTTCTGAATTAGCCAAAAACCGTACAGCGTGGTCTTCAGATATACAAATTAGAATATTGGGTTTCTTCCCATTAGTTTCCGCTTTGGTAGAAAAATGAAATGCCAGAAAAACGATGGTCCAAATTGGTAATCTAATTCCCATGCGTAATACTTTCGGTAATTCAAATTAAATTGGCGAATCTTTTCAAAATCAGTTTAAAATTTTATGTGTTATAAAAGAAACAACTCCTTGAACAAATATAAATGAGGAACTATAAGGTTTACCTATGTGCGGAATAATTGGTTACTTAGGAAAAGGAATAGCTCAAGATTCTTTAATTGATGGTTTGCGCCGATTAGAATACCGGGGGTATGATTCCGCAGGTGTTGCCTTCCATGACGGAAAAACATTTTCCCTATCTCGGGAAACCGGCAGGGTTGAGAACTTGGCAAAGTCATTGATTTCAGGGTGTAGTAAATCCTCCCTCGGAATTGCTCATACACGTTGGGCTACTCATGGACCTGTTACTGTTTCCAATACTCACCCTCATCTGAGCCATGATAAGAAGTTTGCCCTCGTACACAATGGGGTGATTGAAAATTTTTCTACTCTAAAAAAGTTCTTGATCCAAAAGGGCATTAAGTTTGAATCTGAGACCGACTCTGAAGTACTGTGCAATTTAATTGCTTATCATTACGCAGAATTGCCCGAAGGAAAGGATCGATTCATTGATGCGATCAGTACCGCACTAGGTAAATCTCGAGGAGCTTACGGCATAGCAGTTATGTGCCTCGATTATCCGGATATGATGGTGGGGGCCCGTCGAGGGTCACCCCTTGTGGTCGGGATCGGGGATGATGCCAACTTTATTGCGAGCGATGCTTCCGCGTTTGTTGGTCGAGCGAAAGAAGCGGTTTATTTGAAGGATGGTGAACTGGCCATCTTGAAGGGTGGTGAATTTCGCATTACTAATCAGGAAGGGCACGATGCCGAGGCCATTGCTCAGCCATTAGATCAGACCCTTGAGGAAGTTGAACTTGGTGACTTTGGGTCTTACATGGAGAAAGAAATCTTCGAGCAACCTACTGCTCTTCGTAATACTTTGCGCGGTCGGTTTGGGGACGATGGAACCACAGCAAAATTAGGTGGTTTGGAGGGCCACGAGGATGAGCTTAGAAATGTGGACCGAATTGTTTTCGTTGCCTGTGGTACCGCTAGGCACGCCTGTATGGTAGCAGAATATTTGATCGAAAAATTAGCCCGGGTACCAGTAGAAGTAGAGCATGCTTCCGAATTTCGTTACAGAAATTCTCCAAAGTCGGGACGCTCCTTAGTTATTGCGGTTAGCCAATCCGGTGAAACCTTGGATACCCTAGAAGCAGTGCGAGAAGCCAAAACCAAGGGGTTACTTACTCTTGGTATTACCAATGTAGTCGGTTCTTCTCTTGCCCGTGAGACAGATGGAGGAGTTTACCAACGAGTCGGGCCTGAGATCGGCGTCGCTTCCACCAAAGCTTTTTCATCTCAGGTTTGCTTGTGTGCCATGTTGGGGTTGGCTCTTGGGAGAATGAGAGACTTATCTCCAACTGATGGTGCAAACTTGGTAGAAGCTCTTAAAGATATGCCCGACTTGGTTGCGGAAATTCTCCAGAAAGGCGAACAAATCCGCAAGCTTGCTGTAAAATATGCTAAGTCGGAACATTTGCTTTTTCTTGGGCGACAAAGTCTTTATCCTGTTGCCCTTGAAGGTGCACTAAAATTAAAAGAAATTTCCTATGCCCATGCCGAGGGGTATCCTGCGGCAGAACTCAAACATGGGCCAATCGCTCTGATTAATCCTGAATGTCCTTGTATATTTTTAGTCGAAGGTACCAAGCTGTCGGCCAAAACTATTGCCAACATGCAGGAAGTTAAAGCACGCAAAGGACCAGTGATTGCATTTGTGCCTGAAGATATTGAAATTCCAGAAGGAACCGCTGATGATATTTTTCGACTCCCTGTTGCTCACGAGGTGGTTCGACCGATTTTAGCTAATTTACCTCTTCAGCTTTTTGCTTACCATTTTGCTCAATTGCGGGGTTTGGATGTGGATAAACCCCGTAATTTAGCCAAATCGGTTACCGTGGAGTAAGCAACGCTTGTTGGATTACTTCTTTTGGCAAGAAGTTAGAACGGTTAATTTACCGCCCTACTTCCACAACATTAAATCTAATAGTTCTAAAGCTTCGAGGGCTCCAGATGCCAGAGCGGTTG
>Ga0206130_10000664_pt1 | contig 55349 bp, 58 predicted proteins | sample Helgoland_Spring_9_FD_148637 | JGI IMG/M metagenome (GOLD analysis project Ga0206130, IMG submission 148637) | Pelagic subsurface seawater microbial communities from Kabeltonne, Helgoland, North Sea - Helgoland_Spring_Bloom_20160512_1 | ecosystem: Environmental > Aquatic > Marine > Epipelagic ...
GCCCAAGGGAATAGCGCCGTCAGTGAACACGACGACCAAAACGATTGCAGCGACGATGGCGATAACCAGCGCAGCTCCCATGGCATACCACTGCAGTTGAGCCTTGCGATTGGCTGCCATTTGTGCAGCTTTCTTGTCGGCTGCGTTCATCTTGGCGCCGCGATTTTTTGCGTGCGAGTCAGTCGTGCTCATGATGTCCAAACCCATGGTCGTGGAAAGGTTGTTCCCGAAGTCAACCAGAATATTCGCTTGGGCGGCATTCGGGAACCCCAGTTCCTAAACTCTTGTTATGGCCGATACGTCCTCTGGACCTTCTGACGTAGCGCACAACCCTGCGCCGGAAGGCACACCAGAACCGGGCCCTGGCTTCAACAACATCATCTTGACCGGCTTCATGGGCACGGGAAAGTCAACGGTTGGTCGACTTCTGGCCCACCGACTCGATCTGAAACACATCGACACCGACAAGATGATCGAACGACGACACGGTCCGATTCCCCGCATCTTCGAAGAACAGGGCGAAGACGGGTTTCGCAACATCGAACGAGACATCGCCAAAGAACTCACGACTGATGTCGGCTACGTGATCTCGACCGGCGGGCGGTTCATGCTCGATCCCGAGAACGTCGCTGCGCTACAACACGGAAATCGGATTTTCTGCCTGGTCGCCGAACTTGCGGTGATTATGGAACGCGTTATGCGCCGGCGATCGAGCCGACCGTTACTCGCGGGCGACGATCCGCAAAGTCGAGTCGAGGAACTCATGCGCGACCGGGCCGAGGGATACGGCCAGTTCGAGGCTGTGTCAACCGACGAGCGGCCACCGACCAAGGTGGTCGACGACATCATCTCCCGGCTGTGACTAAATCCAGTGTTGCCGGTGCTGCAAACTAGTAAGACCTCATCGGGAGACAGCGTGGCCCGTTCGACATCAGTGACAGGCACAACATGTTCTTTCCGTATCGATTCGACCGCAAATTCATTGGGCTGTGGTGGCCACTTGGTGCCCGTGAGGGGGTCGACGGGGTAACGGTCACCGACCAATCTTTCACCGCCTCGTTTGGGCGGGCGCGGGTCGAGACGCCGCTAGCGAACGTGACCGACGCGCACGTTACCCGCGACTACCAGTGGTGGAAGGCAGTGGGTATACGTCTGTCCTTCGCTGACGACGGGCTGACCTTCGGCACATCAACGCACGGTGGGGTGTGCGTGCACTTCGATGAGAAGGTGCACCGAGTTATTGGCTCCAAGAACCATTCAGCGCTCACGGCCACCGTTGATGACCTAGACGGTCTCGCCCAGGCAATCAATGAAGCCAAAGGCGCGGCCTAACCATCGCCAATTCCGCCCCGGATCAGCACCGCATTTCGCAGACTGGTCAGGTCAATGGAAAACCGCACCGGTGTCATCGGGACAGGTTCCCGACCCGGAACCTCGGCCCACAGCGAACGAAGCACCGCTTGCATCGTTGTTGCCACCGACTGACTCGTATCGATCGGAGTGGCTTGTGGCCACGTATCGAATCGTTCCGCCAGGTAGTCGACCAGTTCAGGCGTAGCGTCTGACGGGTTATAGACCGAAGCCATCCGTTTGATGATTCGTTCTTTCGCAACCGCATTGGGAAGCACACACTGCAGTTCGGTGACACGGGCTGCGGACTCGTCTGCGATCTGGCGTAGTGCTGCTCGATCGGTCTCCGAGCGCCAGGTTGCATCGAGCACCACACTCATACCGTGCTCAAGTAACGCTGTTGTCTGGCGGGTCAATTCGTCAAACGTTTTGGCAGAGACCGCCGGCGAATACAGGCCCTCGTCTGGTTCTGCAAACGCGTGTGCATCGTGTGCAACGCCAGCGACGTCCTTGCGGACTTCGTCGGACCGAATCCATACCCCGCCGAGTTCAGAGGCGACTCGCTCGGCCACGGTGCTCTTGCCTGTCCCTGGTCCGCCACCTACCAGCACCAGCCGCACTCGAGCATGTTCCAAATGTCGCTGCGCAAGTTGGTGATAGACCTGAGCGGCTGCGGCGGCATCCGGATCGCCACCCAGATGGTTCAGACAGGCAATCTTGCACCGGACATGGGCCCGATATCCGACGTAGAAGTGAGCAAGTGATGACGGGTGGTTCTCGTTGGTGAACTCATTCCATGCCCGCATAAAAGTCACCGCGGCACCAGGCCCGGCGAGTCGATCAAGGTCCATTGCTAAAAAGGCGACATCAGCCAGGGAATCCGAGATCCGTAGCCGGTCATCGAATGCGACACAGTCGATGAGTTGCGGGCCCTGGTCGAGACAGTAGATGTGCTCGGCACGCAGATCGCCGTGCCCATCGCGCACCCAACCATCGTCGATCCGTTGTTGAAACAACGGAGCCCGACCAGCCATGAAGGTGCGCGCCAACGCAGCAACCCGGTGGAACTCGGCCGGCTCGATCACACTTCCCACAACCGGCTGAATCGCAGCGAAGTTATCTTCCCAGTTTTGGGCGATTGCGTCGAGCGACGCCGGCTCGGCGCCGGATCCGGTGAGTGCCGGCAAACCCGCATGCATTGTGGACACCCGACGAGCAACCGAAGTCAGCAGTTCGTCGCTTGCTCCGCGTGCCAGGAGGTATTCGAGCTCCAGGTCAGCTGGGAGCCGTCGCATGATGATCATCCTGTCGACCAGTTCCCCGTCTTCCTCGATATCGGTCAAGCCCAAATAGACGTCGGGGGAAATGGCCCGGTTCCGTTCAAACTCGTGAGTGGCAGCAGCACAGCGACGTTCAGTGCTGGCAAAGTCAACGAACGGCAACGACACAGGCTTCAGCAGCTTGAAGACCCGCTCGGGGGTGAAGAACAGCGTCGACAGATGAGTCTCTCGGGCATCGACCGTGGGTTGGCTCGTCATAGACCCATCCTTGCTGCTCGGAGTCGATCGAAGCCAGGGTCCAAGGTCCCCGCGGCCAGGGGCAAGCGATCGTGGGGACCTTGTGCTCTACCCGGCCGACACCGGCCGCGACATGCTGCAACCGGAAACGGTTAGGAGACCGACAATGCTGACCGAAGAAGGTATGGAAGCTGTCCTCATCAGTACCACGCCCGAACCAACCGGACATGAACGTTTGGTGATGGCGTTTCGCGACGGCAACGACTTGTACATCCCACTCGACAGTGGTCGTCCCGCCAACAAGGACCTCATCGACGCACCCCAGCTCTACATTCGCGAGTCGAACAACCAAGACCAGTACGGCATCTACGCGGTCGAAGACCACGGCCCCATCAGCGGGACCGACCGGAAACGCCTCGACAAGTTCGCGCATTGGCCCATCAGCGAAACGACCGAAGTGTTGCACGTGAGTGGCACGCATGTCGCCCTGGGCAAGTTACATAACGAACCGCCCGGATTTGTTGCCATCATCGACGGTAGCGAGCGAGCACTTCGTGCATTGGCGCCGGCCCAGGCGCTTGCTGATTGGTACGGCCGACCGTTCACCGTCATCGAGGTCACCGCTGGCGAAGACGACCAGGACACCGATACCGCAGTTGCACTCCAACTCGAAGGCACGGGACTCGACGCCAGAGATGTCGTCGCTATTGCGAAACGCGATCTCGATGTTGCTCTGTTCGAATGGATGCGCCAAGGTCAGATCGTTGTTGCGTCGGCCTTTGGCGTTTGGGCGCTCGACGGCCGCCTCCACGGCATGCTCAACAGCCTCGTCAGACACAATGCACCAGCCATCATCGGCATCGGTCCCAATGTGCCTGCCGACTGGGCACCGGATGCAGTGGACCCCATCATCGTGTGTGTCGACGCGAGCGAACACGCCCACCACATCGCCGAGAAGCTCGATCCGTTCCTGTTCCCCTCCCGAGGCCGGGTCGTGGTTGCACACTTCGAAACAGAGACTCCGCCAAATACGACAATCGCCAGCGAGGTCGCCGACGAAATCAATCAACGATTCGGCATCCCCGCCGAAGCACGTTCGGTGGCCGAGGAATCCGCGGCTGCTGGCATCGCGATCTTGGCCGCGAGAGAACAGAGTCAGCTCGTCATTACCCATAGTTGGCACCGTCCTGAAAAAGGCCAGCCCAGTCCCAGTAGTACGAGTCTGACATCGGTCGCTCATGCACCCTGTCCCGTCGTCATCCTGGGCGAATAAGACAACCACAACCGGTGACCTTCGGCCCTAGCTCACCTACCGCACCTGTCGCACCATTGGTGGACAAGGGAGGCGATAGCAATGTCGTCCATGTTCATCACTAGGACAAACGCAAGAACCGCCAACCGGCACGCAGCCATTCGAGCCGTCCATGACGTGTCGATGTCGTCTTGATCGAAACGTACGTTCTCAAGAAGGCTGGACCTGTTCGGGTTTTCCTCCTCGACGATCATGAAATCGTTCGTCGCGGGGTCGCCGATGTCCTGAATGCGGAAAATGACCTCGAGGTTGTGGGTGACCACGGCTCCGCACGAGGAGCGCTGGCGGCAATCCAAGCTTGCTCGCCCGACGTAGCGGTGCTCGACGTTCGCCTTGGCGACGGCAGCGGCATCGACGTATGTCGCGACATACGTTCCGCTCACCCCGACATTGGCTGCCTGATGCTCACATCATTCAGCGATGACGAGGCCCTGCTGGATGCGGCTATGGCCGGCGCAGCTGGGTATGTACTGAAACAGATCCGCACAAACGACCTGACCGAATCCATTCGTAAGGTCGCTGATGGTGTGCAACTTCTCGATAAGGCCGAAGTTCGTATACGCATGCGTCGACTCAACGAGACCGAAGAGGGCGTGTTACGAACACTCACCCCACAAGAGCTGAAGATCTTCGAACTGATCGGCGAAGGCCTGTCCAACCGAGAGATCGCTGACGAAATATTTTTGGCCGAAAAAACAGTCAAAAACTATGCGTCAAACCTGTTCAGCAAACTTGGGATCTCGCGTCGTACGCAGGCTGCGGCCCTCGCTGCCAGGGTCGACGAGCGGCGTAAGAATCGGTTCGAGTAACCCCCTTCGACGGCGGCACCACCTCATGCGGTCCAGTAACAAAGGGACCTTTCTCTCTAGCCGTGTCGGCACACGAGAAGCACACTTCGTCTATGTCGAGCAACGCCGCCACCACCAATGGGATGTCGTCCCCCACAGCAACCGCGGGGCCAGAAAGCATTCCGCGAGATCATCTCCTCACCCCGTTGTTACGGGCCGCAGCAGAGTTTCCTGATAGTCCGCTCGCGTCGATTCGGCGAGGTAAACGTTTCCTCGATATCTCCAGCACCGACCTGTTGGCTCGTGTGCGCGAACTTGCAAAGGGGCTGATCATCGCCGGGATCACACCCGGTGACCGCGTCGCGCTCATGAGCAAGACCAGCCTCGAGTGGTTCATTACCGATTGCGCGATCGTTGCGGTTGGAGCGGTGACGGTGCCGATCTATGAGACCTCGTCGCCTACCCAGGTCGAGTGGATTCTGGAGGACAGCGGCGCTTCGATGCTGATTGTTGGGACCGAGGTAATGAAGCATGCGGTGGCATCGGTCGTCGCGGGCACAACCACGTGCAGCAGGGACACGGTGGTTATTGCGAGTGGTGGACTTGAGACACTCTCGCACGGGGGCAGAACGGTCGACGATGCCACGCTCGATGCCACGATCGCCGCGATCTCACCTGATGACATGGCCACCATCATGTACACGTCGGGAACAACCGGTCGGCCCAAAGGATGTGTGCTGACCCACCACAACTTACGAGCCAATGTGCACCAGATCAGCGACGCGCTTGCAGGAACAGTGCACGCAACCGATACCTGTCTGTTGTTCCTACCTCTGGCTCACATCTTGACCAAAAGCGCCGCGCTCTTCTGCCTTGAGCACCGGATCCGAATCGCGTTCGCCACCTCGTTGAAGGAGTTGCCCGAGGAGTTCCTGCTGGCAAAACCTACGTTGATCGCCGCGGTGCCCCGGATCTTCGAGAAGGTGTATGCCCGAGCCCAGAACCAAGCCGAAGCGGCTCGCAAAGGTCCGATCTTCAAACGGGCGGCCGACGTCGCGGTGCGGTGGTCACAACAAAACCAAACCGGCACCCCCAGCCTGCCGCTCCGCATCGAACATGGCATCTATGACCGTCTGGTGTATCGCAAGATTCGCGATGCCTTCGGTGGTGAACTCCGCATGTCGTTCAGTGGCGGCGGGCCGTTGGGTGCCCGATTGACATCGTTCTTCGATGGGACGGGCGTGCGAATCTACGAGGGTTACGGGCTCACAGAAACCAGTCCGATTCTCACCTTGACTCGAGCGGCTGGATGGACCCCAGGATCGGTCGGCGCGGCGGTACGCGACACCACACTGACGCTGGCCGACGACGGTGAGATCCTGGCCCAAGGCCCGCAGGTCTTCTCTGGTTACTGGCACAACGACGACGCGACCGCCGACTCGTTCGATGAACAAGGCAGGTTCCACACTGGCGACATCGGCCAGTTCGATGCAGCAGGGGCCCTGCATATCGTGGGACGAAGCAAGGATCTTATTGTCACCGCAGCCGGCAAGAACGTGGCGCCCGCGCCGCTTGAGGACCTGTTGAAGGCCCATGGCCTGATCAGTCAAGCAATGGTTGTCGGCGATGGCCGTCCGTTCATCGCGGCACTCATCACCCTCGACGAGGACGCGATGAAGGAATGGTCCGAGCATCACGATTCTTCGGAGTTGGACGCAGTGATTCAATTGGCCGTCGACGACGTCAACAAGACGGTCTCTCGAGCTGAGTCGATCCGTAAATTCGAGGTATTGCCGCACGACTTTGACCTCACATCGGGTGAGATCACCCCGACTCTCAAGGTACGACGAGCCGTGATCGTGGCCCACTACGCCGGCGTCATTGACTCGCTCTATGACACCCCGTAACGACACTCCGTAACGACACCTCTGAGAAGTAGCCACGCAGGTCCTGAGCAGCCGACGGCTGCGTTAGACAGCCAGGTCCCCTATGGTCGCTGGTCCTTCTCTGATGGCGAGTCCAATCGGAAAATCGCCGACCGTAGTTCCGCAATCGTGTCGTCGATAGCACGAACACTCTCGCCCATACGCGCCCGCGCCACGTGATCGGTCGTGTCACTCTGTGCTGCCTGCAGACCCATCCCAACAGCGAACAGTTTCTGGATAATCACATTATGAAGATCAGCAGCGAGCCGTTCACGGTCTTCGAGCACTCGTACACGCTCCTGGCTCTTGCGGGTCAGCTCGATTTGTTTACGTTCCGTAAGATCAGCAACGTGGACCAGGACCTGCTGAGTTGTGCCCTCGACGGGAGGCACGACCGCTGAATGCACCCATGCCCACACCAGGTGTCCATCGTTGTGTATGTAACGTTTCTCGATCCCATAACGGCTGACTTCGCCTTCAACGGCCGCCTGCGCTGAACGGTCGCTCTCGGCGCTGTCTTCGCTATAGGTGAGTTCGGCGAAACCCTTCGTGAGTAGCTCATCTCGGCTGTAACCCAACATCTCGCACAACGCATCGTTCGCATTCGTCAGCTGGCGGCGCACCGGGTCATCGAAACTGACCATTGCCATTCCGACAGGCGCAGCCTCGAACGCAGTCTGGAAAGCATGGAGTGAGACCTGCGTGTCGCGGACAAGCGTCAACCGTTCGGTGATGTCTCGAACGGTCACGATTGTCTGATGTTCGCCATCGGGCAATTGGATCGGGCTCAGTGAGATGTCGGCAGAAAATTCCGTGCCATCCTTACGCTGGCCGAACAACGCACGAGCGGTTCCAAGGGCCCGGACCCGAGGATTCTCGGCAAATGTGGCGCGATGGTCTCTGTGGGAATCGCGGAAACGTTCCGGCAGCAACACTTCGACCGTTTGTCCAAGCAACTCGGTGCGGTCGTACCCGAACAGCTTCTCAAGCTGGCGATTGACCAAGACAATCTGGCCAGACCGATCGACCAGGATGATCCCATCGGGAGCAATCTCGATGATGTCCCCAGTGTCAGCTTGTTCTCGAACTTCGCGTGCCGTCATGTCAGCGCCCTTCCCCAACGTCGCGTGTCATGGCCCGTCGCCGGCCATTCTGCTCCAGGATGGGAGTGTCGACAACCGTTCATCAAGGACCATTGACCCTGGGACGCTCCCTTCTGCGGTCCCACACTCGATTCATGCACCCACGCTTGGCCCCGAATGCCGTGACCCAGGTCATGCTGGTCGACCCCGATGTATCGGTGCTCGCGGGCCTGACAATGGTCCTAAACGAAGCGCCCAACATTCATGTGATTGCCACTGCCACCGACCGAACGTCTGCCCTGGAAGCAATCGATGTACAAACCGACGCGACCATCGTGATTGCTCGCCGGTTTCCAAACGATGACGGGTACCGAATCTGTCGGGCACTGAAAGCCCGCGCGCCACGAGCGCGTTGTGTCATCCACAGCGCTGCCAGCATCGACGAACACGACGTGCTGCGCAGCGGATGCACCGCGGTCGTGCTCAAACAGCTCAATAGCGACGACCTAATCCGCACCATCACTGATCTGTCGTCCCGTGATCTGTCGTCCCGTGACCTGTCAGCCCGTGACCTGTCAGCCCAGCCACCACCGAGTTAGCACCGACCAGTGACCTTGGACCCTGTGCACATGCATGCCCCTAGGCCATTGTGTTGCCATGACTCTCCACGACATTGTCGTCGGGCTCGACGGTTCAGATAGTTCCGTTGAAGCTCTGCGATGGGCTTCTGGACTTGCAGATGCTGTTGCCGCCCAGGTCCGCATCCTAAGCACGTGGCACATGCCCATCCTCGCGACCGTGCCATCGATCGTTGTCGCACTTCCCCCGCCAGCGTTCATGGCAGCCCACGCTGGAGAACAGATCGACGACGCATGCGCCGAAGCGGGAGTGACTGGAGCGCCCGCCAAGATCATCGAGGGTGATGCGGGTGCCTTCCTCACCGCTGAAACCGAGATAGCCGATCTCGTTGTTGTTGGCAGATCCGGAAGCGGACACCGTGGCCCTGCCAAGCTGCTCGCCGAACTCGTACTCGGATCGGCTACTCGTTACTGCCTCCACCATGCGCAGGGCCCTGTCGCAGTCATTCCGGCACACGCGAAATGGGTGGACCACCCCACGGTTGTCGTCGGGATCGACGGCTCACCCTCATCGATCGCGGCGTTGCGGTGGGCCATTGAAATGTTGCCCTCGGGATCGATCATCAAGGCTGTCCAGGCGGTGCCTCCGTATCTCGAGGGCATGCTTGCCCTCGACTCCAGAGCGATGGACAAGATCATCGCCGCCACCAGCAGCGAACTCGACGAAACAATCTCGAAGGCACAGGCTGGCCTTGACCGAGCTGACATCAGCATTACAACGTTCGTCGTAATCGAAAACGCCCGCCATGCGTTGACCCGACCCGGGCTCGACGCCGACCTGATCGTCGTCGGCTCCCGAAGCCGAACTACCGCGCTCACACCACTTCTTGGTTCGACATCTGATCATGCCGTCCGGCATGCCAAATGCCCAGTCGTGGTCGTTCCGCCAGAGAAAGGCCCTACCCCATGAATAAGCCAAAGATCGTTGACCTGTCGTCAGACAGATGTTGGGAACTACTAAGCCAAAAAACGGTTGGTCGACTGGCCGTTTCTATCACCAATCACCCCGACATATTTCCGGTCAACTACCGGGTGGACGACGGAAAAATTGTGATCCGAACTGCCGAAGGCCAAAAACTTGCTGCAGCTGTCCTCGGCACATCTGTTGCCTTCGAGGTCGATGCACTCGATGACGCGACCCGAACCGGGTGGAGCATCGTCGTCAAGGGCACCGCCGAAGAACCCAAACGCCTCGAGGACTATCTGAGTGCCGAAGATCTCGGTATTGAACCGTGGGCTCAGGGCGACAAGGGCCGTTACATCCAGATTGTCCCGTCACAGGTCACCGGTCGTGAGATCCCCCTCACCGAATAAGACCTGACTGGGTACGACCCGGCCAAAGAGAAGTGGACCTTGGGCCCTGGATAGTGTCACCGATCGGGCGCACGCTGGTCCCATGGCGCTCACCAACCTCTCCGTCGGACTCGACGGCACGTCCATCTCCCGTGATGCTCTTGCCTGGGCGGTAGGAGCAGCTGGGGTGGCCAACGCACACCTTCGAGCGATCCAGGTATGGACCGCCCCAGTGGTCAACACGTACCGCGGCACTGGCCCTTCGACCGAAGAGCTGATCCAACACGCTCGAGCCATCATCAGTTCAAGTGTGTCGGCGACCGAAACCAGCGACGTTGTTGATTCGGTGATTGTGCACGGCGCTCCTGGTCCATGCCTGACGGCCGAAGCCACCGACGCCGATCTGTTGGTCATTGGACGATCCAACCGGGCCTTCGATACACCGACGACTTTTGGTGAGGTACTGGTTGGGTCCACAACTCGTTATTGCGTCAATCATGCCGCTGTCCCAGTCGCGGTTATCCCGGCAGGTTCGAGGTGGATGGCTGCGCCCCATGTGGTTGTTGGCGTAGATGGGTCGGCGACCTCGCTGGCGGCGCTGCGATGGGCAGCCCATTCCTTGCCTGCCGACGCCACGATTCATGCGGTACATGCCATGGTTCATCCCGGCGATGCTGGCGAGATCCCGATGGACTATGAACTTCTCGACCCCATCATTGCAGCTAATAGAACCCAACTTCAGCAGCTAGTTGCGGCCGAAACAGATGGTTGCGCCATGCCGGTGCGGTGCCACGTGATCATTGGTTCGGCACTCGACATTCTGATCGACCTCGGTTTCCACTACGACCTGGTGATCCTGGGCGAACACGGCGAAACAGCCGCGGTCGAAGGTGTGCTTGGCTCCGTTGCCGACCACACCCTTCGTCATGCACCCGTTCCGTTGATCGTTGTACCCTCCGCCGGTTGACAGCCATTGAGGACCATCGTCCCTACCGCTCAAGTTCCCCACAGGCGATCCTGGGTCTATGGGAGTTGCAGATCTCATTCCAGATCGTCGTAGGAACCACTTCCCACTCAACGGGGGGCCTCGGCCCAGCGACGCAGACAAAGAACGAGGGCACCGGGGCGCGGAAAACGCCAGGTCGGTCTTAGATGCGGCTATCCCCACTCCGCCCGCCACCACCAAAACCGTGATCCACGAACTGGGGTCTGCCTCTATTGGCCGTGCACGCACCGGGATTAAAGCGGCTCGTGCCGCGTTGCGGCGAACCGACGACACTGGCCACGAGCGAACCGATGATTGACGCTGTTGGGGAAGGCCTTTAGACCCTCGTCAACAACGCCTCATATCCTGCAAGATCTCAGCATGACATCTACGCCTGCGACAGAGTTCCAGTACGTCCGCTTCTTCAACCAGCTAGGCATTGATGACGTCCCTCTCGTTGGGGGGAAGAACGCATCGCTGGGCGAGCTCTATCAAGAGCTGACACAAAGTGGCCTGAACGTTCCAAATGGTTTTGCGGTCACCGCTCCGGGTTTCCGCTACACCGTCGAGACCGCCGGCATCATGGACGACCTCCACACCTTGCTCGACGATGTCGACGGCACCGACGTAGGTCTACTCCAGGAACGGGCCAAGCAGGCTCGCGAGCTCGTCTATCGGGCCGGGTTGCCACCAATTATCGCCGAGGAGATCAAAACCGGCTACGCCGCGTTGCGGGCCGAATACGGTGACGAGGTCACACTGGCCGTCCGGTCATCGGCAACTGCCGAAGACCTTCCCGAAGCCAGCTTTGCCGGCGCCCACGAGACCTTCCTGAACGTCCAGGGTGAGGACAACCTGCTCGACGCGGTTCAGCGCTGTTTCGCCAGCCTTTTCACTGATCGAGGCATCCACTATCGGATCGAACATGGCTTCGATCAGTTCGCTGTTGCGCAATCGGTCACCATTCAGAAGATGGTGCGATCCGATATCGCATGTAGCGGCGTGATGTTCACGCTCGACACCGAGTCGGGGTTCGAAGATGCCATCTTCATCACTGGCGCCTACGGCCTGGGCGAAAACGTCGTACAGGGTGCCGTCGACCCTGACGAATTCCACGTGTTTAAACCCACGCTGCGACTTGGTTTTGAGACAGTTCTGCGGCGACGTAAGGGCAACAAGTCAATCGAGATGATCTATGCCCAAAGCAGCCACGGCGCCACCACCGTGAACGTGGACGTCGAAGACGAACGTCGAGACCGTTTTTGTCTGACCGATGCCGAAGTCATCGAACTGGCGAAGGCGGGCGAACAGATCGAGGCCCACTATTCCACCAACGCAGGCGTGCATCGCCCTATGGACATTGAGTGGGCCAAAGACGGCATCGACAACAAGCTCTACATCGTGCAGGCCCGGCCCGAAACGGTTACGTCACAGCGCTCAAAGAACGTATTGGAGATCGCACACCTCGACGGCGACGGCCCAACACTCACCACCGGCCGAGCTGTTGGACAACGTATTGCTTCGGGCACCGTACGAGTGATTCGGTCGGTTGCAGAACTGCCACGGGTACAACCTGGTGATGTCCTTGTTGCCGACATCACCGACCCCGACTGGGAACCGGTGTTGAAGGTTGCTTCTGCGGTGATCACCAACCGGGGAGGTCGCACCTGTCATGCCGCCATCGTTGCTCGTGAACACGGCATTCCTGCGATTGTCGGCACCGGAAACGCAACCGAAATACTACGCAGCGGCGACAAGGTCACCGTGACCTGTGCCGAGGGTGACGTTGGCCGGGTCATCGGTGGCCTTGTGCCCACCCACGTTGAAATCATCGACGTCGGTGTTATCGAGCGGCCTAAGACGATGATCCAGATGAACTTGGGTAACCCTGATATGGCCTTCGCCGCCGCTGCCATCCCCAACGACGGTGTGGGTCTGGCTCGTATGGAGTTCATCATCAGCGAGTACATCCAGGCTCACCCCATGGCCCTCATCCATCCCGAAAAAGTCACCGACGCCAACGCTCGCAAGCAACTGCGTGAACTAACCACGAATTATCCGACGCCCGAGGAGTACTTCGTAACTCGCCTCTCCGAAGGCATCGGCACCATCGCAGCCGCCTTCTATCCAAAGCAGGTTGTTGTCCGGCTGTCTGACTTCAAAACCAACGAGTACGCATCGCTGCTCGGTGGTTATGACTTCGAACCAGTCGAGTCCAATCCCATGCTGGGGTTCCGGGGTGCTTCTCGTTATTCGCACCCTGACTATCGAGAGGCGTTCGCGCTCGAATGTGCTGCGATGCTCCGGGTCCGCAACGAGATGGGACTTACCAACGTCGTACCCATGATTCCGTTCTGCCGACGGGTAGACGAAGCGGCCCGGGTTACCGAAGAGATGGCGGCCAATGGACTTGTCCGAGGCGAGAACGGTCTTGAGGTGTATGTCATGTGTGAGATCCCTAACAATGTGATCTCACTCGATGCGTTCGCCGAATACTTCGACGGCTTTTCGATTGGTTCGAATGATCTGACGCAACTTGCGCTGGGTGTCGACCGAGATTCTGAGATTATTGCGTTCGACTACGACGAAGGTGAACCTGGTGTCATGGAGTTATTTCGCATGGCTATCGAAGGATGCCAGCGCACCGGTAGCCATTCCGGTTTCTGCGGCCAAGCACCATCGGACCGTGCCGATATCGCACAATTTCTGGTCGAACATGGCATCGACGCGATCAGCCTGACTCCCGATGCGGTAATACCCACAACACTGCGCATCCTCGAAATCGAGAAGACGCTCGCTGAGTGAACGGCAGCACCGCCTCGATACAGCACCGCCTCAATACAAAGGACCTTCTTATGCCACGACCGACAAATCGCGCCGAACTCCTCGACGCAACCGAAGCCGAATTTCACTCGTTACTCGACACCATCAACGCGATGCCTGAACACCTCCGAACAATTCCCGGTGCGTGCGACGATTGGTCTGTCAAGGATCTGTTGGCTCACCTAGATGCGTGGCATGAAATGTTTCTGAGCTGGGACGCAGTCGGCGTCACCGGTGGCACACCTGCCATGCCGAGCTTGGACCACACCTGGGCTGAGATCCCAGCGTTGAATGAGGAGATTTACCAACGACACAAGGACGATCCCTGGGATCAGGTCGTCAGTCGGCTGGAGCGTTCGTACCACCGGATCGATGAAGTTATTGCGTCCTATAAGGACGAAGACCTGTTCACGAAGAAGCGGTATGCATGGACGGGCTCAACCTCGGTTGGGTCCTATGCAGCCTCGGCCACGTCATGCCACTACGCATGGGCGCACACGCTGATTCGGCGTTGGCTCAAGAACCAATGAAACGAATCGCAGTACTCACCAGCGGCGGCGACGCGCCAGGTATGAACGCGGCAATTCGAGCGACCGTTCGTTCTGGACTCGGTCACGGGCTTGAGGTCGTGGGTATCGAACATGGTTACGCCGGGTTATTGCGGGGTGACCTGCGCCTACTGGGTCGGCCCGACGTCGTAAACATCATCCAACGGGGCGGAACCGTCCTGGGCACTGGCCGATCGGCAGAGTTCCCGACCCCGGCCGGGCTCCAACAAGCTGTCAAGGTGCTCGATACACACGCGATTGATGGCCTGGTTCTCATTGGGGGCGACGGCACATTCCGAGGCGCCAGCGCACTTGCGAAGGCCGGCGGGCCCCCCGCCGTTGGCATCCCTGGCACGATTGATAATGATGTCTACGGCACCAATCGGAGTCTGGGTTTTGACACCGCTGTCAACACCGCACTCGAAGCCATTGATCGAGTCCGCGACACCGCAACCTCCCATGAAATGTTGCACTTCGTCGAAGTCATGGGGCGACACAGCGGCTGGCTCGCAGTCGCCGCTGGCCTGGCAGGTGGCGCCGAGGCGGTGTTGTGTCCCGAGGTACCAAACCACAATGACACCGTTGTTGCACGAACCGCTGCCAGCATCGCTGGTGGCAAACGATCCGTGATCATCGTGGTGGCCGAAGGCTACGAAGGTGGCGCACAAGGCGCTGCAGCAGATATTGGTCCAAGGCTCAGCCTTGACTACCGCATCACCAGCCTTGGTCACATCCAACGCGGTGGTTCACCCTCGGCCATCGACCGCATGGCTGGCAGCGAGCTTGGTTGCGCCGCGGTTGATGCACTCGTCGCCGGGGGCAGTCATCTGATGGTTGGGATACAGGGCGAGGCCGTCGTCGAGACTCCGTTTGAGGACACCTGGTCAAAACGTCACCAGGTTCCGACCGAGCTACTGGCGCTTCTTGAACAGCTTGCCTAGCGGGACTGTGCTCCAGCTGTGATGTTCATCGTCGAGATCCTCGCAATCGTCGCCGGGTTCGGTGGCATGGTCGTGGCCAGCCAGCGCGCAGTTGGTGCCGCGAGTGATCTCGCTGTTGGTGCCCAAATATCGCCGTTCATCATTGGTTTCACCATGTTGGCGATAGGGACCGATCTACCCGAGATTGCGAACTCGATCGTGAGTTCGGTCACCGACCATGGCGATGTCAATGTTGGCGACTCGGTTGGTTCCGCAGCGACCCAGGTAACCCTGGTTCTTGGGATTCTTGGCATCGGCTACGGCCCGTTGCCGCTTCCGAACGGGAACATCGCTCGCACTGGTGCATTCACCGTGTTGTCACTCGCTGTGCTCGCGGTGTGCATCTCCGACGGCAGGTTCGGACGCGTCAATGCGCTGTTCTTGCTGGCGATCTGGGGCGCGGGTTCTGCGATGATCTATCGGCGCTCAACCAAACACCATCAGCTCAGCCTGCCCCAAGGAGCCCTTCCGAAACGGCCGCTTGTCGTCAAGCTTGTGGTGGCATTCCTCGGCCTGGCTGGCGCTTCCATGGTGTCTCTGTGGGCTGTTGTTGCGGTGGCCGAACGATTCGACGCTCCCGAATTTCTTGTTGGTTTCTTTCTCGCATCACTCGGCACGTCGCTTCCCGAATTGGTATTCGACATCACCGCCATCCGCCGTGGTTCGGTGGCCCTCGCCATCGGCGACATCATCGGATCATCGTTCATCGACACCACGTTGTCGGTCTCTATTGGACCGCTCATCGCGCCGACCGATGTATCGAGCGATCTGCTCCTACGGGGTGTGCTCATCTCGCTCGTCGCTATTGGGTTCGTGACATTTGTGTTGTCTCGGGTCAAGGAACACGATTGGCGCACCGGCGCAATTCTATTGTTTACCTACGCAGCATTCTTCGTGACGATGCTGTAGTCGGTCAGCAAGATACAAGTCCAGCAAGAAACAGGATCAGCAAGAAGTCAGGTCAGCAACGAGTGTCGCCAGTAACCCGGATGCGCCGAAACGTACTCGATCTGGTGTGAGCCAGTCAGGGCCAAGGACGTCTTCAATAATCGCGAGATACCCGAGGGCATCAGCAGATGTTCGCACGCCGCCCGAGACCTTCAAACCAACAGGGCCGGCATGCTCGGCTATCGCCTCGGCCATTGCGAGAACGGCTACCGGTGTTGCGCCGGTCGACGACTTCCCGGTTGAGGTTTTTATCCAGTCAGCTCCGGCCGCCATCGCAAGTTCTGCTGCGCCCCGAATTGCATGGGGCGACCCAAGCTCTCCGGTTTCCAAAATCACCTTCATGACCCGGCCACCGATCTGGTCGCGCATGGCACGAAGTTCGTCGGTTACTCGTGCATGATCGCCTGCCAAATAGGCAGCCCGATTGATGACGACATCGATCTCGTCGGCACCAGCACACACTGCCTCGGCGATATCGCTCAATCGCACCTCGAGCGACGACAGACCGCTAGGGAAGGCTCCAGCAACCGAAGCAACAGCCACGCCGGAGCCAGCAGTGAGCTCGACCGCCAATGAGACGAGATTGGGGTAGACACACACTGCGGCGGTGGGGCCGACGGTGGCATCGGTTGGATCCGGTCGGCGGGCCTGGGCACACAATGCTCGGACCCGTCCGTTGGTGTCATCGCCCGCGAGCGTGGTCAGGTCGATGCTGGTGATAGCCAGACGAAGCCCGTCTGATCGTGAGATCGTCGTCGGTGTGGTCGCAAAAAGAGCGGAGGCTCGATCGTCGATGTCGACATCGGTGTCGCGTCGGAGTGCGTCAAGACGGGCTGCGGTCATGGCCCGTTCGGGGTCACTCACCATGGCCACGAAGGCGGTGAGCGTCTTCGTGAGCTGGTTGTGCGCATGCCCCCGATCTGTAGGTGGTCGCTCGCCAGCAGTCGGTGGTTCGTCCCAGCACTCGCCGTAGACCTTCAGTTTGGCTTCGGTGCCACTCGGCCGAACGATCAGACGACACTGGTTGGTTTCAACGATGAGCGCGTCGGTCGCTGGAAGAGGACCACCATCGGCAAGAAGATCCTCGATCTGCAGGATTGGGGCATCACCGAGCGATGTCGGCGGGTTGTTGCGCAACCACTCCATGACCTCGGCTGGGGTGGGCCCATCGGGTTCGAACCGCACGGACTGTTGGCCACCAACGTGAACACCGTGGCGTTGGTGTAGCTCGGCGAGCGCATCAAGGATCGATCGCCCTTGGCCCGCAAACTCGGCTGCCATCTCCGCCACCACGAGCGCAGCGCTGATGCCGTCCTTGTCGCGCACCTCGGACCCGACCGCGTATCCGAGCGCCTCCTCGTAGCCGAGGATGAACTCGGCATCGAGATGGTGTGCCTGGGCATGCATGATCCATTTGAAGCCGGTCAATGTCTGCTCGTACTCCGCGTGATGATGAATCGCAATCTTGTGCAGCATGCGGCTTGACACAACCGTGTTGATCACCAACCGGCGGTGATCTTCGGTGTGGGGCGCGGACAAGAGGTAGTCGGCGATCAGGCACCCGACCTCGTCGCCTGTCAGGAGTCGCCACCCTCCCTCGACGGGAACAACGACGGCAAGTCGGTCAGCATCTGGGTCATTTGCAAGCGCGAGGTCGGCTCCCGCTGCCGTGGCAGTGGCGATAAGTAAGTCGAGGACACCAGGTTCTTCGGGGTTCGGGAACGCGCAGGTCGGGAAGTCTCCGTCGGGTTCCTTTTGTTCAGACACCACGATGGGGTCAGGAAACCCTGCGCCGCGGAACGCACGGTCAAACGTTTCGTATCCCACACCATGGAGCGGCGTGTACGCAACAACGGTCGAACGGCTGCTACCCGCCCGGAGCACCGATGTTGTTGTCCGTACATAGGCATCGATCAGCTCATCATCGACCCGGGAGATACCCGGATCGTTGTCGGCCGCGAGATCCGCAGTGGCCACCAGCGGGGTTGACACGAGGAGCCGGGCGAGCGCTACATCGTTGGGTGCAGTGAGCAGTGCACCGTCGGAGCCATAGACCTTGTAGCCGTTGTCAGCTCGGGGGTTGTGGCTGGCCGTGACCATAACGCCGGCATCAGCACCAAGGTGGCGCACTGCGAACGCCAGCACCGGTGTTGGTGTGGGCTTGGCTATCAGCGTGGCGGTGATACCCATAGCTGCCAGCACTCGAGCCGTATCGAGTGCGAACGCATCACTTTGATGGCGGGCGTCGTAACCAACGACCACATGATTTCCATCAAACGCCTGAACGAATCGTCCGACCGCCGCGGCTGCGACCCGCACAAGTACCCGATTCATCGCCCCCGGGCCAGGGCCGAGTTGGCCTCGAAGCCCGGCAGTGCCGAACTGAAGGGACGCACCAAAGAGGCTCTTCACCGCGCCGGCTCCAGCACTGAGGGCAGCACCGACTGCCTCCTGGTGGGCCAGATTCGGATCGACGTCCTGCCATGCCGCCGCCAAGCGATCAAGGTCAGATTCGGCGAGCGTGGGGCGTGGCTGCACTAGTCGGTCGACTCCACCGCACGGTTCGGAGTCGCTAATACAACAACCCCGTAGTCGCCGTCGTAGCGGCGGTACATAACTTGTGCACCTTCCGCTGCGCCAACCCGATGAAATACAAATGGGTCATCACCATCATCGAGAAGTCGTTGTGCGCCCTGTTGGTCAAGCACTGCTGGCCCGGGGAACCGATCCACCGCCAAGTTCGACGCCGTGTCGATATCGGCAGACTCCGCGATCGCCAGCCGGAACCGGCCGTCGTCTTGCACACTCAGTAACGCAGCCTCGCCTGACTGCACTTCCTCGAAGAGGTAGAAGTCATGATCCAAGATTTCAAGATCAAACGCAGCTTCTTCGACGTTCATCGGTACCGCTGCGAACGTCTTACGTTTCACTACGTCGGCCGCTTCATCAGGAACGGGTCGAGGATGGCGAGGTGCATCTTGCACATCGCCGTGATGCCATTGACCTTCGGCTGCAACACCATCATGGCGTTTCGACCCAACTCGGTGCAGCCGTGACTCGTGCCGATCGACTCGACGCCGCAGTCGCTCGATCATGAGATCGACCGCCTCGGACAGGGTGGCGCCATGCGCATGGGCACGAACGGGTCCCCGTTTTACGCTCAGCGTGGCTTCAGCTCGGACATGTTCGGGCGAGAGGTGACCGGGGTCGTTGGTGACCCGCAGCTCGACATGGATGATCGGTTCTCGACAATGTGATCCGACGCGACTGATCCGCTCTTTCGCCCGTTCAATCGTTGCGTCATCAACGTCGCCGCGGGTTGAGATTTCAAACGTGGTGGATTCCTCGATTGGCATGAGAGCCTTTCCGCTATCGGTCATGGAGTAACCACGCCGTTGTCCCTATATGTACAACCCCGTTCTGATCGTGTCCAGGGTCCAAGGTCCTGGCGCGGAGAGGACCTTTGGCTCTGGCTTTTGTCGCCAGCGTCGAGCAATCGTGGTGTGCACCTCGTTACCTACGCCGAAGAGAAAGCCCCTAATGGATGTCACTACTGTCGTCGTCGACTTCTTGGTAATCCACTCCGTGGGTTTGGAGGCGAGGGCGTGATGCCGGCCGACGACAGCATTGATTGGTCTGCACTTCGAGCGGCAGCCATCGAGGCTGCTGCGTGCGCCCACGCCCCGTATTCCCATTTGCACGTCGGTGCAGCCGGGCTGACCAACAACAACACCACCGTGAGTGGTTGCAACGTCGAGAACGCCTCGTACGGGCTCACGTTGTGCGCAGAGTGTGGGCTCGTAAGTGCCCTTCATCGTTCGGGGGCAGATCGGCTGGTGGCCGTAAGCATTGTCGACGGCCATGGCCAGTTCCTGTGGCCGTGCGGTCGCTGTCGTCAGCTCCTCCACGAGGCAGGAGGCCCGAACCTGCTCGTCGATGCAACCGACGGACCTGTACCGCTGGAACAACTCTTGCCTTATGCATTCGGAGCTGAGCATCTTCCAGCGCGGCCCAACGACGCGGCCCAACCATAAGGCGCCAGCCAGAGGGTCCCAGCCAGAGGGTCCCAGCCATAAGGATTTGCCGTGGAAGCGTGAGACACGGTCATTACCAAACGAGATGGTGGTCGTCTCAGCGCAGCCCAGATCGAGTGGTTCTGCATACATCGGAAGCGAGCGCTTGGCTTTACTGCGTGGCGCCTGGGTGCCGGGCCAGCCCACAAGGAGCACTCGGTCAGCATGACCGCTGGGGTCCTGTGTCTGGCCAAGCCGGGCGACCGAGTCGGAGGCGGCCAACCAATCCGAGAAATCGTTAACCACTCACCCGTAGCTAGGCACACCCGTAGCTAGGCGGACCCGTAGCTAGGCAGACAGGTATTTCGGGGCACGACGAGTACGGGACACGGCGCAAGTTGGACCATGCCGTGAGCGGTCGAACCAAGCGGTAAGGCCGACGAGGCGCCACGGCCATGACTTGCTACCACCAACAAGTCGGCCCCAACTCGCTCCACGATTCGTGGTAGTACGAGTAATGGCGGACCATTCTCGGCAACACATTCGTGGGTCACACCACGGTCGCGGAGAGGCGCTGACCACTCGGACGACAGCTGGGCGGTGGCCCACTGACCAATGGTGATATCCGGAGCAGCGGGATCCATAGGCAGGTCCTCAAGAAGGCCCATTGCGTGGACAAGCACCACCGACGCGTTGAGCTGGGCGGCAAGTCGAGCAGCGTAATCAACGGCGCGGCGGGCATCGGCCGAACCATCGGTACCACACAGAATGGTGGTGACGAGATCGTTCATTTGGGCTGCATCGTTCATCGTTGAGACTCGGCACATCCGACGACCGCAGCACGCACCCGAGACTCAAGCCCTTCCATCGCAGCTGCAACTGGCGGCGATAGGCCAAACCCGCGCTTCAGGTCACCGGGTTCGATACCAAAGACACACAACACATCCGGCAGCCTGCCCAGCTGACGGCCAAGACTGAGCGCTCCGGCCAACTCGAGATATCGCTCACCAGCCTCCACATCGCCAGACGCTCCCAGAAGATCGACTCGTAGGTCGTGCACTGTCCCTGCCGGTTCGCCGGTGCATACCGCGTCAATCACGATCGCCAACCTGCGATCAGTCCAAGCCTCGACCAGGCGCTTCGAGTCGCCGTCGAGTTGGAGAAGTTCACAACCCTCCATCGGGTCGTACCGACACGCATCAAGGAGCAGGGGGCCAACCCCATCGTCGCGCCGAAGGGTGTTGCCAATGCCGATGATGGCTATAGGTTCTCGTGGTTTCGTCGTCATGCGACGAGTGGTGAGGTTGTCCCGAGTGGAATGACATCGACGTACACCTGATGCTCCTGTCACTGGTGGATTCTCAGTGGACCAGAATTGTGCGACTGGGGGCAGGGCCATTGGTCCCCAACCGCCCACCCAGACACCAGGCCCAGACACCAGGCCCAGACACCAGGCCGAGCCATCAGGTCGAGCCATCAGGCCGAGGGCATCAGCCCATCTGCGGTGAACTCTTCGAACGCGGCGATGGCCTCGACGCCGTACACGGCGGCTGGCCCACCTCCCATGAGGATGGCGACACCGACTGTTTCTTCGATGTGTTCCCGAGTGGCGCCAGCCTTGATCGCATCGTGTACGTGAAAGGCAATACACCCGGTGCATTGGCTGGTGATTCCGACCGCGAGTGCCATAAGTTCTTTGGTGAGCCCACTCAGCACACCGTCGGTCGTTGCACCCCGATGCATACGAGAAAACCCGTCCATGACCGCGGGCTGGCCTTCGGCTAGGCCACCGAATGCTTTAGCAAGTTCTCGGTAGCGCTGCGGAAAGGTGGTTGACATGAGAAGCTCCTGATTGGTTGTCGTCATGATGTGCGATCAAGGTCGACTGAGCCAGGGTCGTTGGTCCACATCTCGCAGTCAGGCACACTCCAAGGCAGGCACATGACAACACCCCCAACCAGGAGAAGTTCGTGACCCACGAAGCAGATGGGCAGCACTCGCCCCGCAGCCTGTTGGTGGAGTTAGTCGCTCACCGAGCCGGGAACACCGCGGCTACGGCGCGCCTCTCACTAGGCAAGGTAGACATGATCGAACTCGATGTGCATGTGCTACGGGGTCGGGTCGAAGTCCGCCATGCCAAGGTGTTACGGCCCACTCGCCGGTTATTCGACCCGTAACTGGTGGGTCCTGCGGCCGTTCCGGTACGTCAACGCCCACACAGCATGTATCTCCGCACTGGCAGGGAGATTCCTCACTGCCCAGCGAAGTGCCTCACACGAGCTATAAGAACCGTCGATACCGACAAACACCTTTGGCGAGTGAACCCATTGGTACTTGCGGGGCACAACAGCGACAGCCACATTCGCGTTGTTGATGACCTGTCGGGTTGTCGATCCAAGAACCATGCGCGCCAACGTGCGACATCCCCATCCGGCGCGCCCGAGGACAAGGAGGTCATCGGTTTCGGATTCATCAACGAGGACCTGCCCAGAACGCCCGTGACGCATCACCCGTTCTGGATCACCAACAATGTTGCTCTGGGCCACGACGCGGCTGAGTGTTTCTCGACACTCATCTTCGAGAGACTCCTTGGACAACACCGAAGGAATCAATGGCCCCAGCGCGTGTTGTTGGGGCTTTTCCCACGCCTGGATTGTCCGGAGGGTGGCACCTGTCTCGGTCGCGAGATGATCGGCCCACGCGAGTGCTTCGGCCGAGGTGCCCGACGCATCGATACCTACCGAGATTGATTGCAGCATCACTCGATCATTCCCCGCCCATCTCAGATCGACCAGAGGAGAAAGTCACGTTCATAGAGCCCACGACGCCGACAGGACCAATGACCCTTCACGGTGCCACTACATTCCGCGACACTGTGGTTGTGGTGATTTCCTGGATCTCAGTCGGCGTTGACACCTCTCAAACCTCACTCGATGCGCTGACATGGAGCCTGGGTCTTGCCAAGGAAAGTGGTGCCAACGTTCGGGCGGTCACGACGTGGGAGCGCTCATTGGTTCGAGGGCTTCGACAACTTGTAACGGGGACGCCCTCCGAAGTGGATCGATCACGACAGTCTCGAGAACACATCACCGCTGCACTTGAGCAGGCGCACATCACGACTGACGTTGAAACAGTGGTTCTGAACGCAGCCCCTGGCCCAGCGTTGGCCGCCGAATCGGAGCGAGCTGACCTGCTCGTCATTGGTCGCACCGGCCGAGGGTTTGGCAGAACTGAACAGTTGATAGTTGGATCAGTCGCCCGGTATTGCATGCATTTTGCACGAGGGCACGTCGCAGTGGTGCCGAGAAAGGCAGTGTGGAACCGGGCCCCAACCGTTGTGGTCGGCATAGATGGCTCGGCCAACTCGATCGACGCGCTGAAATGGGCGATCGACAACATGCCGGCAGCGGCCACGATCTGCGCGGTGCGAGCCGAGACACCTACCTTCGGTGACGCCGTACGCACGAACACCGATTCCTTTCAGGAAATGATGGCGTCAGCCAACCGGGAGCTGCAACGCAACATCGATGAAGCCACCACATCCACCACTGCCAGGACATCGGCCATCATTGCCCACGTCGAAGCCGGCGGAGCGCGCGACGTACTTCTCCGACCAGAACTCGGCGCTGATCTGATCGTGGTTGGAACCCATGACCGAACCGGTGCAATCGCAACCTTGCTCGGTTCCGTGCCAGGTCATGTTGCCAGGCACGCCACATGCCCGGTCGTTATCGTTCGACCACAGGGCTCAAGTAACGGCATGGAACGAGATCAGTAGCGCGGCAAACCCGACGTTCGGTAAAGAAATCCGTCGCCTGATCACTCCTCAACAAGCCGCTGCACAACATCACGAATCGATACCACACCTGGTGCCTCGGGATGGTCGACCAGGATGTGTCGTGCATTGTTTGCCGTCATCGTGGCAGCCGCCACGTGGAGGCGGGTCTCAGGTGGCACCCGCACGACATCCACATCAAGCGTCATAACATCAGCCGCCCACACGACATCGAGATCAGCGTCGCGAGCGATCGCCCACACCAGGTCGCGTTCAGATACGACACCAGCGATCTTGCCGTCTTCAACCACAACAACCATGCCGATCCCCAGATCGCCAAGGCTCGCAGCAACTTCCCGCAACGTGGCCTTCGCGTCGACCACGATTGCAGGCCCTTGAACCAGATCTCCGATCGGGCAGTTTGATTCTCGGATTTTCGTCATGGTGGTAGAGCTCGTCTTCCGGTGGTGTCTCCTGATAGTCGTCCCATTGGCGTGGTGCCCGTAGAGACCTTGGTCCTCATATCCAGTCCTCATATCCGGTCCTCGTGTGCCTGGGTCGTTCCCTGTGGCTGGCCAAGAATCGGCTTGCCCGGATCGGCTTCGACCGAGTTGTCGGTTATATACAGGCCCCGCTGCAGGTGCTGCTCGACAACATGGACAAGGTGACACCGGCCAGCAGGCTCTCTGCTGCCGACTTCACACAACGCCAAGAGTCGATTGCAGGTCTCCAGGTGGTCGATGTGCGTAACCCGGGCGAAGTCAGCGTCGGCACTATCGGCGATGCGATCGCCATCCCGGTTGGCCAACTCCCCACCCGACTTGGTGAACTGGACCCGGCCGCACCAACGGTCGTGTTCTGCGCTGGCGGCTACCGATCATCGGTGGCAGCCAGCGTGTTGCGACAAGCCGGCTTCAGCGATGTTTCGGATCTGCTCGGCGGATACGGCGCATGGGTCGAACGGGTCCACGCGACGGTATGACAAATGCGGCGAGATACCAGGGGAGGTCGAGGCACCACCCCTGGGACGCCCGCCAACGAAGTGAACTCATGGCCCAGCACCGCTGCTGGTTCAGAGTTGGTGGATTATGTCCCGAATGAGCTGAGCCATCTTGTCGTTCGCGCCAGCCGCCGCTTCGAGGACTTCGGTGTGTGCGAGTGCTTCACCAGTTATGCCAGCCGCCATGTTTGTCACCAGCGAAATACCCAACACCTCCATACCCAGGTGGCGAGCAGCGATGGTTTCGAGCACGGTCGACATCCCAACGAGATCGGCGCCAAGACCTTCTACCATCCGCACCTCGGCCGGCGTCTCGTATGCACCGCCGAACATGCCGGCATAAACACCTTGGGCAAGAGTCGGGTCAATGCCGAGCGCGAGTGACCGCAGCCGGGGCGAATACGCATCGGTCATGTCGCAGAATCGACCAGGAAGGTCCGCAGGCGGTGCCGCACCCGCCATAGGTGACGTGCCGGTGAGGTTGATCTGATCCGACATCAGCACGGGTGCGCCAACACCGAAATCACGGTTGATGGCGCCAGCAGCGTTGGTCACGATGACCGTGTTGCATCCAGCGGCGTGTGCGGTTCGGATTCCGTGCACCACCTGGTTCGCAGAAAACCCTTCGTATAAGTGCACTCGGCCGCCGAGCACGAGCACGGCATGGCCACCAACGTCGATCGACCGAGCCAGGTCCCGATGACCTTGCACCCGAGGTTCAAGAAATCCCGGAACTGCCGACAGCTCAACGTCGGCCACGACCTGACCAAGATTGTCTGCGGCGTCGGCCCAGCCCGATCCAAGGATGACGACCACCTCGTGGGTCTCAACACCAAGACCTGACCGGAGATTCGACGCGGCCTCGGCGGCCAAAGAAAAAGGGTCATCGTCGGGAACAACGGTCATACCCACAAACTTGCACCCACAACCAGCTCACAACAGGGCCTTTCGACCCTCGAACGACAAGACCGGCTGGTCGACATCGTTATTTCAGCAAAGACATCAGTCGCTGCTGTTGGCGCCAGGATCCTGCGTCTTGACTCGACGAATCGCGTCGACCAAGTCGGTACTGAGTAGTGACTTGAGAACGACGGCCTCGGCTCCTGCTTCGCGAAGTTCTTCGACCTCGGCCTGCTGCACTGAGCTGGTGAAAATGATGCACCGCAGCTCGGGCAATGCGGTCGCGAAGTGTTCGACGATCTCTCGACCGGAACCATCTGGCATGTTCAGATCGAGCACCGCAACGTCAGGTTCCACATCGGTAATGACGGCGCGGGCCTGATAAACATTGCCCGCCTGGCCAACAATTGTTATCCCTGGCTCAGCGTCGAGCATTGCGGCAACCGCCTCGCGCGCGAACTCGTGGTCATCAACGATCACCAGCCTCAGGTCTTTCGTATCGTCAGACTCCGTCATCACTCCCGTTCCTCCTAGTAGCTGTACGTAATAGTCGCACAACCCCATAGTCGATCCGACACCCGGCAACTCCATAGGGCCCAAGGTCACCCATCGGCACCGCGCTAATCACCGTTGGCATGTTCATAGGGATAACGAAACCACCGCAGCTGCTCGAAATCTGCGGTTGCGTGTTGTTCCTGGACCGGTTCATCTGCCCGTTCGATGAGTGCATCGAGCATGTTTACTGCCCGGGAAAGGTAGTTGGGAAGGGGTTCAGCCGGTGGTGGTGATGGGTACACACCCGCCACCATCTCCGGAGTTTCGTAGGACACGTTGTGCAGAGACAACTCAGGTGTGGCTAACCCGCCCCGCACCGTCCATAGGCCGCTGTCCGGCGAGAATTGGTAATACGACAGGAGTTCGTGACCCCGATCAGCAACCAGCGAAACCGCATCGATGATGTAGTTGTGTGTCTCATCGTCGATGAAGTAGTTGAAGCTCACTCGCACCCAGCCTGGTTTGATGCCTTCGCACCCCCGCTCGATCTCGCGTTGGAACGCGGCCGAACGTTCTGGTTCAATCCCGAGCAGACGATGGCCATACGGTCCAGCACAGGAACAGCCGCCTCGTGATTGGATGCCGAACACATCATTAAGCACCGCTACCACAAAGTTGTGGTGCAGAAACCGTTCCCCGACCGACTCGTGATCACCAGGATCTCGGACGACGAATGAAACGATCGACAAACGTTTCGCATCCAGATTGCCGAGTACCTCAAGATTCGGATGGTCGTGCCACACGTTGATCGCTTCGTGCAGAAGCTGTCGCTCACGGTCAGCAATGGTGTCGACACCAACCGCATCTTTGAGTTGAAAGACGAGTCCAGCTCGAATCGAACCAATGATGTCGGGTGTCCCGCCTTCTTCTCGGGCCACAGGATCGTCGAGATAATCATGGGTGGAAGGGTTGACGTATGCGACGGTTCCACCACCTGGCATGTCGGGCACTCGGTTGGTGAACAGTTCGCGCCGAGCGACGAGCAAACCGGGGGTGCCTGGCCCGCCGATGAATTTGTGCGGCGAGAGGAAGATCGCGTCGAAGTATGTCTCTGGGCCCGCGTCGGCGTTGATGTCTACGTAGGAGGCAGCAGCCGCAAAGTCCCAGAATGCTAAAGCGCCGTGCCGGTGTAACAACGCAGACACGGCTGCGGTGTCTGTCATGATCCCGGTGACATTTGAGGCCGCGGAGAATGACCCGATACGTAGTGGCCGGTCGCGGTAGTGGCGGAGCTGTTCCTCTAACTGACTAACGTTCACGTGACCGTCGGCGTCTTCGTCGATCGTTACGACATCGGCGATGGTTTCGCGCCACGGCAGCTCGTTTGAGTGGTGCTCGTGCGGGCCCACGAACACAACCGGACGTTCGTGTTCCGGGATGTGGGTGGAAAGGCCGTAACGGTCCTCGAGATTCGACGGAATCCGCAGACCGAGTACGCCGATGAGTTTGGCGATCGCTGCGGTGGTCCCACTGCCACAGAAGATCGCGACGTAGTCGTCGGTCGCACCAACTGCCGCAGCAATAATGCTGCGGGCATCGCTGCGAAGGTGTGAGGTTTGCCGTCCTGTTCCTGAGGACTCCGTGTGGGTATTCGCGATGATCGAAACCGGCGCAGACATTCATGCACTCCGAGACCTGACCCGAGGTGGGCTTGTTGCCGGCTTGTGTGAACTCGCCGAAGCAGGACACGTTGGCGTTCGGATCGATGAAACCGCCGTGCCGGTCGACGGTCCAGTGCGGGCAGCCTGCAGCTTCCTTGGCCTCGATCCATTCGCGGTGGCCAACGAAGGCACGCTGGTGGCTTTTGTCGGTGCGGACGACGCCGGTCGGGTGCTCGAACGTATGCGGCTCGTACCCGAAGCGGCGAACGCCGTCGTCATCGGCGACGTCGTCGACACCCACCCTGGCACCGTGGTTGCGCTGACGAGCCTCGGCGGCACCCGTGTCGTTCTCTTGCCACTAGGAGAACAGTTGCCCCGGATTTGTTAACCCGCATGGGTTGCACCGGCAGGGTTACTCCACTGGGTTACTCGAAGCGGTTCTTGCGCCGCTCATCAACCCGAGCAGCGAGGGCAGCAGCTTGTGTACGTCGAGAGATTCCGAGCTTGTTGAACAGGTTCGACGCGTAGTTCTTGACCGTCTTTTCAGCGAGGAACATCTCGCCCGCGATCTGCCGGTTCGACATTCCTTCGCCGATGAGTTCGAAGATGCGGTGTTCTTGAGGTGTCAAAGATCGGAGGGTGCCTTCTTCGCTTTCACCCAATCGACGCAGGCGCATACGGACTTCGGCTTTGTCGAGCAGTTGCACGCCATTGGCGACCTTGCGGATCGACTCGGTGAGATCATTCGTGCGTATCTGTTTGAGGACATAACCGGCAGCACCAGCCATCGCTGCATCGAGCAGTGCTTCGTCGTCACTGAACGAGGTCAACATGAGGCAGGCGATATCGGGATGGGCAGCTCGGATGTCTCGACAGACCTCGATACCGCTGCCGTCGCCTAGGCGCACGTCGAGGACTGCAACATGAGGCTCGCAGGCTTCGAGCGCACCGAGTGCGCCAGCCGCAGAGCCGTGTTCACCAACAACCTCGATGTCGTCTTCAGTATTCAATACATCGGCTACCCCTCGCCGCACGATCTCGTGATCGTCGAGCAGAAACACACGAACGGTTGCACTCATAACGAAGAGCGTAGACGGCAATGCAGGGGCACCCGCTCATCGGTTGTGCCTTCTGCGAACCGAGGACGTTTGCCCCTGTCGTTGGGCCGCACGCCACCGGCAGAATAGAACCATGGGAGAACCTGGGTCGCCAGCTGCACCCAGCACCTGACGCTTCCAGCTGCACCCGGGGCGTCAGCGGGGGCCGAAGATTCCCGGCAGTTCATAGTCAGGAATGAACTCGACCTCGGGTGGGACCAACACGTCGGACTCAAACGTCCGGAACGTCACCGCCATATGCAGGCTCACCTGCGCGACCACCGACCCAACCGGGTTGGCGGTGAGAAGCGTGGGGATGGATACCACCGCGGTGCTGAGTTGCGGTTCGACCAGGTCATCGTCGTCGAACTGAGCAAAGCCCCGGTGGTACACGGTCGACATGGTCCAGATCAAAACCAGGGTGAACCCGGCAAGTACCAGCCGGCGAACCACACCAACGATCGTCTGGCTCCTCATCACGCCGATCGCAACAGCTAACGGGAAGGCTGTGAGCACGAGCGAGTCCGCAATCCCGTAGGCCAAACCCCGCCAAAAAAGCTCGAACGCAAGCAACAACCCCGATGGATGTTCTGTGGGATTCGTCCGCCATACATTCACCACGGCATACACACCCGCGAGCAATCCAAAGAACAGGCTCGATCGCCACCGGGTGCGTAGCCACTGAACGATGTCGCTGCGTGTGGTGCGAACGTAAGAGTAAAGAAACGTAAGGGCCAACCAAATGAACACCGCGTAGTACAAATCGTTGTCCAGTTTCAGTACCGATGAACCGAACCACGACACCAAAAAGAACAACAACAGCCCGTCACAAAACCACAAGAAATGGACAGATGGCGAGGCCACAAGGTCCCGCTCTGCAGGAGATGCCGCGGCCGTGACCCGTCGTCGCAGTGTGGCAAGCAGCACCTCACCACTATGGGGCATGAGGCCACACCTAACTAGGGCCAAACGTCCGGTGCATCAGGTTGTTGGAAGAGCAGGGACGTTCGGCTCTACCGCGACGAGGCTTTGCAGCGAATAGTGCAGGAACTATCTCATCAAGGAGTAACACCGTGAGCGAAGCACACCCGGTCCACTACATCGTAAAAGCCCAACGCAACAACATCGTCGTCCACATGCAAGAGGCACCGACCCGTGAGGAAGCCGAAAAGCTGAAGGCACGATTCGAGGAAGTTCCTCACACCGACGCGGACATCATCGAAGTGCACGATCCTGCAGAGACCGATCTGACAACACATACACGCGAGATCGTGGAAACAATCGCCAAACAGGCCCACAGCTAAAGCCAAAGACCCATCCCCATGATTACTACCGTGGTCTGCCCACTCACAGGCGACCCCAACGCGGAACGAGCGCTACCGAGTGCGCACGACGCTGCCCGCGCCCTCGCTACCAAACTTGTGTTGTTCAGCGCGGTAGAAGATCCACACATGGTGGGTCGTTGCGAGGACTACCTAGAGGTTGCTGGTCAGCAAGGCCGTGGACCTGGTGCCGAAATACCCCAACACCAGGTCATTATCGATCCGCACGCTCCTCGGGCATTGGCCGAACGGTCGGCATCGGCCGATGTCGTCATGGTCATGGCAACATCGGCACAACCGCTCATGCACATCGGGTACCTGGGTTCGGCAGCAGAGCGAGTCGTGCGCGAAAGTCACCACCCCGTCGTCTTACTTGGTCCCCACAACGAAACACGTCTCGGCGATATCGATCGGGTTGTTATTGCCTGCGACGGTTCGGCCCTGAGCGAAGAGATCGTTCCTGATGCGTGTGACTGGGCAACAAAACTCGGAGCTGATGTGTGGGTGGTGACCGTAGTAGACCCTCCCGGCAAAGTCCACGGCGACGCGAAGCCGGCAACCGAGTCCAACTACGTGCGCCGAGTAGCAACCCAGATCGATGCGAATTGGGACGTCCTCCACGGACACGATCCAGCCCGAGCCCTGACCGACTGGGCCGGGCCGTCATCATTGATCGCCCTTACCTCACATGGCCGCAGCGGGTTCAGCCGGATGACAGTGGGCAGTGTTGCAACCGCGGTAACTCGATGGGCGACTGGCCCCGTCTTGGTCGGCAATCAGCAGAAGCGGCTGGTTGAGCCGACAACCGACTGAGCCGATCTCCAGGCACATAGTCATGGGATGTGACGTTCGGCTCTACGCGAACGTCGGCCGATCCCGCAGGATGGCCAAGCCACAGATCCGCACGAAGGCACAGGCACCATGGCTGGCCAGCTACAAACAGAACTCTTTATGTACCCCCGACCTGGCGGTCAGGATCTTGTTGAGCGCATCTGCGCACACGCAACAAACCGACCTGCCCACCACGTTGTTGCCGTTTCCGTAGCCCCGACGAACGTCGCCCAAGCATCTGACCTGCTCTTCGGCACGGGTATTGGCGTCGTAAGCACGATCGACCATCTGTCGACCGACCTCATCGACGAGGCTCGACGCAGCGTGGCCAAAGGCGCCACCGAGATTGCACTACCACCAATAGTCCTTGATCAATCAGCCACCCTGACACGGCTTCGCTCCCGGCTTGGTCCCGTGACACCGGTGACCGTCCACATGGCAGACACTCATGAACGACTCGATGTCGACGCTGCCGAACGAGCGCTCCGGCTTGGCGCTGACTTCGTCTCCTTTGCGCCTCATGCTGCGTCCCCAACCGCCTGTCGGGACATCGACGCGTTACTCGCCCTCGCACAAGACCTGCAGCTCGGCAAGGTCAAAATCGAGGCGGCAGACCCCAGCCATGCCGCGTTGCTCCAAGCCAAGGCACTCCCCACTATGGCCCGGCTGTGTATACCACTTTCAGCCGGCAGCCTTGATGTGGTGGCGGATGACTTTTGACCCTACGCCCACAGTGGCAAACGATGTCATGATCGGGTGGCCAAATCCCTCAGCCCAAGGAAAACATCATGCCATTTATCGTCGTTGGAGTTGATGGTTCCGTCAGTTCCCAGCAAGCACTTGCCGCCGCCGTCCAGCAGGCCATCTTGGCAAACGCTGAACTACGAGTCTTCTACGTGGTCGTCCTGCCGGCAATGAGTGGGTATGAGTTCGGCCCAATCGATGTCCAAGACATGTACCAGGCCGGCGAGAAGGTCCTTGCGGCCGCCATCAACGAGTTGGAAGCAGTCTACGGCGGGGACATCCCTGTCCCTGTCACGTCAGAGGTGCTGACCGGACATGTCGGTATTGAAATGTTGCGTGCCGCGGAGAAAGACGGCGGCGCCGCCATGGTCGTTGCCGGTTCCCGCGGCTTCGGAGGATTCCGGAGCCTGATGTTGGGATCGGTCACGACCTATTTGGCCCACCATCTGAGCTGCCCATTGCTCATCATTCCTTCGGAACCCAACGCCTGACCCAGGGCCAGCGTCTGGTCCAGCGGTCTGCTAGTGAGGAGCTAGAGAGGAACGGACCACACCAATTCAGTGCCGATTGCTCCCGAGGCAAAGTCCATGAAACCTTGATGGATCTCGGCTCGGTCACGCATATTGCGGAGCCCGTTACCCGACAGTCGATCATCGGGCTCGTCGCCATCTGCGGCCGAAGACCCCTGGGCCTTGAGCGACGCTTGTGTGCCGTTGTCCATGATGCGCAACACAAGTGAACCGTTGTCGGCCTTGAGCGTCACCGTCACTCGACTTGCCCCGGCATGTTTGGACACGTTTGACAATGCTTCGGTGATTACCGCGACCACGTCCTGTTGGACCCCGGCAGCAACATCGGGGAGATCACCGAAACGAACAACCGGTTCGAAACCAAGGCTGTCGATATATCCATTGGCAACAGCCTCGATCTCGGCAGTCAGTGATTCGCCCGCCTCATAGGAGTGGAGCCCGAAGATTGCCTCTCGTAGTTCGCGAATTGCCTCGTCGATCTGCCCGACGGCATTGATGGCTCGGTTCGCTATCTCATCGCGATCTGGCAACGACGCAGCTGCCTGCAATGTCATGCCGGTTGCGAAAAGCCGCTGGATCACGGTGTCGTGCAGATCGCGTGCGATCTGTTCGCGAGCGTGCACCTTGTCGAGTCGTGCCTCGGCGCTCGATAGTTCCGTCTCAGTTGAATGACGAGCGACCGCATACCGAATCGCTCGGGCAACCAGGTCAGCAGTGATCGTACCCTTCACCAAGTAGTCCTGGGCTCCAGTCGCTACTGCCTCGACGGCAAGGTGCGGGTCATCGAGGCCCGTAAGGACAACAATTGGGCAGTGCGGTGACCGAGCAATCATCGTCTCAACCGACCCCAGTCCGTCGCTATCAGGCAGAGACAGGTCGAGGAGTACACAATCGAACGCCCGAAAAGTGAGAGCGTCGATCGCCGATGCGAGGTCGACAACTCGGGTTACCTCACATCCGCCACCACCCGTGAGGGCTTTGGACATCGCTCGCGCGTCGAGTTCGTTGTCCTCAACCAACAAAACCCGGTACTGCTCAGCTTCCATCATGCCGGCGGGAGTCGCACGGCAGAGAACCAGAACCCTTCGATCTGGTTGACCAAGGCCTGCCATCCCGCGAGATCGATTGGTTTGTTCACGTACGCGTTCGCTCCCCGGTCATAGGCACCAAGCACATCAGCATCGTTTGCTGAGGTAGTCAAGATCACGACCGGTATTCGCTTCAGCGCATCGTCTTGTTTTATGTATGCCAGGACGTCGTGACCGTCGCGGCCTGGCAGATTGAGATCGAGGAGAACCAGATCAGGGACGGGATGATCGCCAGATTCGAAATACTGAATCGCTGCATCACCATCGTTCACGACATCGATCGAGTTGGAAATCTTGAGTTCTCTTGCGGCACGTAATGTGGCTCGCACGTCGATCGGGTTGTCTTCGACCAGCAGAATACGAACGGATTCACTCGAAGTAGTCACGGAGTCTCAAAACCTTTCTGCCTGCATTGTCCCGGAACCTGACGCATGACCATCGCACGGGAGTGTTGTTGCATCGTCAACCAAACGGTAGTCGCGGGGATGTCATCACGGGCCAAAGATGCCCCAGAGTTCCCAACTTGCCAACGACACGGTGAGCACCATGCCGAACAGGCCCACGTAACGCCACCGCCCAAGCTGGCCGCCCTCGCGTCGGCCGAGCGTGAACAGCGCCAAATTCACCAGCGAAAAGACACACAGTGTTACCAAACTCGTGATCCGGGCAAGTTGGCCCAGGGGCACCAGCGAAACAAGTACCGCAACCACACAACACACGGCAACGGTGGCCCGCACAGGAGTCCTACGTGACGAGTGCACCTTGCCCAGAGGAGCCAGCCGCGAAGGAAGAAGGCCCTCGCCCGCCATGCCGTAAAGCACTCTTGATGCCATCACGATTTGAACCAGGATGCCGTTGGTCATCGCGAGCGACGCGACCGTCGCCACAACGTCTGAGCCTCGGCCACTCACTACCTCGAACAATGTCGCCATGGGCGCATCGGATGCGACGATTGCCGACCGTTCCGGCAACACGATCGCAATACAGGCAAGCAGAACATACACAACGATGCTGATACCGAGTGTCCACGCGATCGCTCGAGGTGCCGTGCGACGTGGGTCGATTGTTTCCTCGGCCATGTTTGCAATGTCTTCGAAACCGATGAACGCAAAAAAGGCAATCACTGCGCCTGCCAGTATCGGGCTGGCAAACCCATCCTGACCAGAGGTAAAGACCGTGGACATCAGCGGCGCATCAACCAGCTTTGGGAGACCGAAGATGGCGACCACAACAAGCGTGCCAACCTCGATCAGCGTCACCCCGGCAGCCAACAGGACACTCTCTCGGACACCGAACGACGCCACCACTGCGACGACGGCAATGATCGCAAGAGCACCCACGATGCTTGGCACCCCAATGAGTGACTTCACGTAACCACCAAAGGCCAACGCGACCACAGCGCTCGAGATCGTGCCGGTGACGACAACACCAAACCCCGCGACCTGACCAAAACGAGCGCCTACAGCATTCGTCACATAGACGGCTTCGCCACCGGCGCGCGGGAAACGCCGCACCAGTTGCATGTATGAAAGCCCGGTCACACCCGCAATAACGCCTGCCACCAAAAAGGCAAGCGGTGCCTGGTCTCCCGACACCCCCATGATCTCACCAATCAGCGCAAAAATCCCTGCGCCGATCGTGACGCCAACGCCGTAAAAGACGAGTAATGGCAGCGTCAGCGTGCGTTTCAGATGGGGCGCGCCACCATTGGCGCTCGGCTCCATGTTCGAAGTGGTAGTCACAGAGGTCTCAGTGCCGAACGCAACACCGCACCCGGCAGAGTCCGATGTCAGCGCCAGATGGCGACGGAACCGGGTGCATGCTGGACGGCATAGTCAGCAAGTGATCCCAACACCCATCGGGCGATACCCGAATGGCCCTGAGCGCCCAGCACCAGCAATCCTGTCGGTGCAGCCTGGTCAACAAGTGTGGTTCGCGGGTCACCTTGCATGATCTGGTGAACCACTCGTGTGCCGGAAACGCCAGCCCGCTCGACCCCAGTTGCGACTGCCTCGGCCAGCATTGTCTCGGCACGCGTGTCCAGATCGGCGCGAAACGCATCGTCGAGCGGTAGGTCGTCGAGTTCCCACTCGTCGTGTGAATAGACCGCCGTGATCTGTGAATCACCGAGACCGAGAGCCCACACGAGTGCATCGATCGACGAGGGTGACCCGTCGACGGCAACGGTGATGTCGCTCTCTGGCGTCACCGCGTCTCGGACCACCACAACGGGACACTCGGCATGTCGCACACAGTAGGCAGCGGTGGAACCTACGAACAGCTGACGAAGCCGGCTATTACCACTACGCCCCAGAACCAGAAGATCATGGTCCTCTGTTGCATCGGACAGGACAGAACGAGCAGCACCCATGACCACCCATTCTTCGGTGATCAACTCGGCCCGAGATGAGCCCGCGACAGCAGCAGTGAGTTTGGCTCGCGTCGCTCCGGAGACATAGTCAGCTGGAACGACCGGGGCCCCGACGACCGGCATAAGCAGGGCCGTGGGATAACTCCATGTCATCGCCGCCGTCACCGAAGCGTCCTGCTGTGCAGCAAGCGCGGTAGCCCATTCGAGCGCAGCGAGTGAACTGTCGGAGCCGTCGACTCCAACGAGGATTTTTGAACGCGTGTCAGCTGAACTCATGATGTCACTTTCAGTAGGTAGTTCGTTACGTCGCTGGCCCAATGAGCACGGCCAGGTCAGCGCTACGAGCAAGTCGTGCGACCGTACTCCCTCGTAAGGCCCCTCGCAGTTCGTTACGGCGATGCGCTACGACCACAAGATCAAAATCATTGGTTGTGGCATGTTCGAGTAGTGCCTTGTCGGGCCGCCCCGACACCATCGATATCTCTGCGTCTTCGTAACCAAGTTTGTGGGCCGCGGTGCGAAGAAACGCGACCCGGTCATCGTCACGTTCGAAGGCGTCGTTTGCATTGGCAATCTCGTGGTCGATCACCGACGTCAACCGCAGCCGGCCGATGGCAGGACCAAGCGTGGTCAATACGCTGTCGACACTTGCGAGAGACTCGTCGTCTCCGTCTAGTCCAACCAGGACATCGATCCAGCCACCGTGCTCGTTGGTCAAGTCAGGTTTGTTTGGGCCAGATGCCGTGATGTCTACGTGGGTTGGATCAGGCTGCACCATGGTGACCCGACTGGGAAGACGATGTAACGCCTCGGCCCAGATGACGATCAAGAACGGGCCAAACCCCAGACCCATGAGTGCAAGAAGCCAGAAATGATGACCCTGACGGGCCAGGAACCCGGCAATGACCAAGCCGCTTACTGCCCACACGGCAAGCCCGGCGAAGAAGATGGTCACAGCCACGAGTATGCCCGGTTGCCTCGGACCAGAGTAGGGCCCAAGGTCCCCGCCCCCGCAGAGGCAACTTGCAACCGGCACCACAATGCGCCACGCTCATCTCATGCCAGACAACGGACTGCCGACAGACCCCTATGCCGACTCGTCCCAACACAGCCTAGACATGGTGGCGATTGCCGCCGAAGGCCGGTTGATCCAGGTCAGCCCGGCATGGACCAGGGCACTCGGGTGGTCCATGACGGAACTCACCACCACGTCGGTTCTCGACTTCGTCCATCCCGAGGATCTCGATGCCACCGAGGTCGCACTTGCCCAAGTGCGACAAGAGCAGACCTACACCGCATTCGCGAATCGTTTCCTGCACAAAGACGGCAGTTACCGCACGCTTCGGTGGTCGCTCGAGCCCAACAAGAACGTGGTGTTCGTGGGCGCTCGCGATATTTCCACGTACACAGGGCTGCGGGAGCGGGCTGAGCGCAGCGAGGCAGTAGCCACGGCAGTTTTACGAACCGCAGTGGACCCCATCGTGGTGATTAGCCCATCTGGCACCATCGTCGATGCCAACCAATCGACAACGGAACTGTTCGGTTATACCTTCGAGGAACTCGTTGGGTCCAACGTCAACATGCTCATGCCAGAACCGTACCGATCCGAACACGACGGGTACCTAGCTCGTTATCTCGACGAAGGGGGCCCCCGGATCATCGGCATTGGCCGCGAAGTAGAAGCACAACGAGCCGATGGTTCGGTCTTCCCCATGGCGTTGGCCGTCTCGGAAGTACAGACCGACAAGGACCATCTGTTCACCGGGATCATTCATGATCTCACCGAACGAAACCGTCAGCGCGACCAGCTCTTCGCAGCAAACACCGAACTCGAGGCCCGGGTTGCCGAACGAACCGAACAGCTCAATGGACTACTTGGCGAAGTACGACGTTCCAATCGGGATCTTGAGCAGTTTGCGTATATCGCCTCACACGACCTGCAAGCACCACTCAGGAATGTTCGACAAGGACTTGAACTCCTCGACGAACACTTGCAGGAAACACTCGGTACCGCCTTCGATGACGAGGCCCAGGAGCTGCGCGAACTGGTCGTCGCAGCTGTGCTGCGGATGGAGGAACTGATCCGGGGTCTACTTGCCTACTCACGTATCCACCAGGGACAGGACCAGGATCGCGAACTGATCGACTTGGGCGAGGTTGTGGGTGGGGTGGTCACCATGCTGACCCCCGAGGTGCACGCGGCCGGTGGGACCATCTCGGTGGACTCACTTCCCGAGCTTCGGGGCGACCCGATTCAACTGGGTCAGGTCTTCCAGAACCTGATCGAGAATGCGGTGCGGTACCGGTCGAAGGACCGCGACCTCGCCATCAGTATTCAGTGCCGCGACACCAACGACTCCAACGTAACCATCGCGGTGGTCGATAACGGATGTGGTGTCGAGGCAGCCCACCACGGGCGGATCTTCGAACTGTTCCGCCGGGGCCATAGCGGGTACGACGGTGTTGGTTTGGGGCTGGCTATTTGCCAACGAATTATCGAAGGTCACGGCGGCAGAATTTGGGTGGAATCCGAAGCAGGGCAGGGCGCCTCGTTCCTGTGTGAGTTACCCGCGTAAACAGCCGGCCTACAACGGCCTGACCTTGGGGTCGAGGCACACCCAGGACCTACGACTCTGGACTGCGCAGGCAACCCGGGGCACCATGGTAAATATGACTCTGACTACCATCGTGTCCGGCATCGATCCCTCACCGCTGGCACACAGTGCTCTGCGATGGTCGAGGGACCTCGCCGACTGCACCAACGCAACCTTGCGGGTTGTTGGCGTCTGGCAGATGCCACTGATTGGGCTCCTGCCATTACCGCTTGATGGATTGCCAACACCCGAATTCATGGCTGAGCAGTGCAGCACGATGATCCAGTCAACCATCGAGGAAACCGGTACGGCACCCGAAGAAGTTCTTTGCCTCGAAGGTAAACCCGGACCCACCTTGGTCGAGGTCGCCGCCGACGCCAGCCTTCTCGTCGTCGGGCGAACCGGACAGGGAAAACGACGAGGTCTCTCCCGATTCGCTGAAGTGATGTTGGGTTCGACAGCGCGCCATTGTGTTCACCACAGCGAGATCCCGGTCGCCACCCTTCCGGCTGAGGCTCAGTGGCCGCAGTCGAAACCGGTCGCCGTTGTCGGACTCGACGGCTCACCAAACTCGGTGCACGCACTTGAGTGGGCTCTTGCCGCATTGCCGGCCGACACCTCGTTCCATATCGTTCGAGCCTTTACACCATGGCTCGGCGACGGGCTGACGCCCCTTGACTTGGTCAACGACGCAACCCTCATAAGCACCTTCCAGGTCGAGACGGCTGGCTGGGTAGATGCCGCAGTCAGCCGGGTCGGGGCCCAACTCACCTACGACCCCGAGGTACATGTCACCATCGGTGGTGGCATCGAGGCCCTGCTGGGATCAGACCTTCAGCCCGATGTCATCGTTGTTGGCGAACGGGGTCATACCGGGATCTCCGCCAAGGTCCTTGGATCGGTCGCCGATCATGTGGTCAGGCACGCACCATGCCCTGTGGTCGTCGTCCCACTTCCTGTAGCCACATAATCAGTCCAGGTGGCGGCGGGGGTGTGGTCGTGGTGCTTGCACTGGAGTGATCCGGCACCGGGCGTCGAGTGCCTGAACGCCGGCAGCGTTGGCCACGACCGGGTTCAAGTCGAGCTCAACAATCTCGGGATGAGCAGCTAACAACGCTCCCACTCGGCACAGCAGATCAGCAAGTGCATCGGTATCGGCTGCTTCGGTACCGCGGTAACCGTTGAGCAACCGGCTCACCTTCGTCTCGCCAATGAGCATGTGGGCTCGATCGATGCTTAGTGGCGCAAGTGCCACTGCCCGATCTTCCCAAACCTCGGCAGTAGTGCCACCAGCGCCGACCATCACGACCGGTCCGAATGAGGCGTCCGCAAGCCCACCAACGATCACCTCGACGCCTTCGCCAGCCATTGGCTGCACAACAACACCAGTCATCTCGGCACCAAGCCGCCCCTTCATCTCGTCGAATGCAGCCACGACATCCTGTGTTGTTTCGATATCGAGCACAACACCACCAACATCGGTCTTATGCGTGATGGTGTCGGACACCACCTTGATTGCCACCGGCAAACCAATCTCGGATGCGAGCTGTCCGGCTTGGGCAGACGTGGTGGCTACGACACTTGGCAGCAGGTCAATACCCCACTCGCGGAACAACGCAGCAACGTCGTCTGGCGCCATCCACTGGGTTCCATCGGGCGACGCGGCCGCGGCCACAATTGTGTTGGAAGCTTCGGTATCGACATCGGCATATACCGCAGGAGTGTCGTTCGTCGCTCGGCGACGCCATTCGCCAAGACCACACGCGTGGCCCAATGCCGCAGCTGCGGCTTCGGGGAACTCATACACCGGTATCGGCGGGTGACCGTCGGTGCCATCACCGATCGTGCTGCCGATATCGGCCGCAAGAAAGTTGGCGGCCACCGGCTTTGGCGATGTGGCAGTGGCTCGTCGGATCGCTGCCGCAATATCTCCTGCGTCGCTCACCATGGGATCGGTGTAGATCACGAGCAGGACGTCGATGTCATCGTCGGCCAACATCAACTCGACCGCGAGCTCATAGTGTTCAGGGGTTGCAGCAGCGATCAGGTCCACGGGATTGTCGAGACCAGCGCCTGGCAACAACAGAGGTGCCAACTGGGCACGGGTTTCATCGCTCAGTGGTGCAACGGTCAGCCCGACCGCCTCGCACGCATCGGCAGCAAGAATTCCTGGACCGCCACTATTGCCAACGATGCCCACTCGTTGTCCGCCCGGTAGTGGTTGTGTCGCAAGCAACCTGCTGACATCGAACAGCTCAGCCAGTGTCGCCACACGAATGATGCCGGCATCGCGGAAGAGTGCATCGGCAATCAGGTCGTTCGAGGCAAGCGCTGCGGTGTGGGAAGAAGCCGCCCGACGGCCCGAGGCGGTCCGACCACTCTTCACCGCAATGAGGGGTTTGGTACGGCAGAAGTTGCGAGCGATACGGGCGAACTTGCGAGGGTTACCGAACGATTCGAGATACAACGCAGCGACCGCTGTTTCCGGATCGTTCTGCCAGTACTGCAACAGGTCATTACCTGATACATCGGCTTTGTTACCCAGGGAAACGAACGTGGAGATTCCCAGGTCGAGGTCTCGGAATGCATCAAGTGCAGCGATACCAAGGGCTCCGGACTGGCTTGCGAAACCGATCCCGCCTTTCATTGGGGCTGCCGGCGAGAACGTGGCATTCACGTTCACACCATCGGCGGTGTTCACTATGCCAATGCAGTTCGGTCCGATCATGCGCATGCCATAACTACGCGCCAACTCAACCAGTTCGCGTTCCGCATCGACGGCATCGGACTCTGCGAAGCCAGCGGTGACGATCACCACACCACCCACGCCAGTCTTTCCACATTGCACAAGAACCGATCGCACCGCGTGGGAGGGCACAGCAATAACCGCAAGATCAGGAACAACCGGCAACTCGTCGACCGATGGGTAGGCAGGCACACCTAGGACACTTGCCGCACTCGGGTTGACGGGGTAGATCGCCCCTTCGAACCCCGTCGACAGCAAGTTCTTCATGAGCGCATGACCAACACTCCCCGGGGTACGAGACGCTCCGACCACCGCGATCGTCGCCGGGCGCAACATGTGTCGAATCGATGCAGCATTAGCCCAGCTTTCCCGTTCATCTACCGCCACATCGGCCCGGTCATCAAGTGTGAGCACGATGTCGACTTCGCCTCGGAGCACCTGCTCTGTGATACGGAAGCCGGCTTGTTCGAAGACGCCCAACATGGCGAGATTGCCGGTGAGTGTGTTGGCTTTGAACAAGGTGCGGCCACAGTCGCGTGCATGGGCTGCCAAATGTTCGAGCAAGAGTGTGCCGATACCGCGACCTTGATGGTCGGTGGCTACGGCAAAGGCGACTTCAGCAGCTTGGTCCTGCCCATTTTGCACCGCCAAACCAATCGCGATCAGCTCGCCCGAAATCTCCGCGCCCAACACTTGATCACGAGGATCCGGGCTGGCGAGCGGATGCACCAATATCGCATCATTTGGCAGGTGGTGGGACATGAAACGTCGATACAACGATTGCTGGTCCAGACCGCTATAGAAATGCACTACGGCTTCGCCATCGGACGAATCCAGCGGACGCAGCCGAACCAGACCGCCATCACGACAGACAACATCAACAGGCTCAGCAACGGGAACCGGGTCGTTACGGCGACGCGTATCGTCGGCAACTCCCGCACCTGAATCTGGAGATACAGAATCGTTCGACATCACATAAACCTTGGGTCGGCGGTTGCAACCTGCCAAGTATGTTGGTTCGTTCGCTGAAACCAGTAGGGGCCAAGGTCCGCTCTCATCGTCGTCAGAGGCTTTCGCCCCTAGCAACCCACGAGTCATCTCGGGCATAGTGAATGGATGGCTGCCTTCTCTCACGTCGTCGTCGGACTCGATGGGTCCGATGCGGCATGTCACGCACTGCGATGGGTCTCGAGCCGAGTCTCTCCGTCTGGTCTCGACATCGTCCATGCCGGAACACCCGATCCGCTCGTGCCAGACGACATCGCATTCAATTCCATCCACAGCGACGATATGCCCCCCGCTGACCTGCTGATCTCGTCTGCACAACAGATGGGGGCCGACGCGATTGTTATTGGACCACATGGCAGCGGTGCTGGTCGCGGCCTCGGGCGGGTTGCCCGTCAACTACTCAACCAGGCAGCAGTGCCGGTCATTGTGGTTGGTGAACCAGAACTGCCTCGTTCACCCAATCTGGACCCACCCGTCGTCGCATGTGTCGGCTACGGCGAACCAGCAACCGCGGCCGCAGAATGGGCTGCTGCATACGCTGACCAGCAGAAACTCCCGCTGGTCCTGCTGCACGCGGTGGCCTACCGACCGATCTTTCCCTTCGATGCAGCATCAGACGTACTCGCCTCATATCTCGGAGCCGGGGTATCGGCAGCATGGGCGAGCGATGAACTTGTGGAACTGGCCAAGGACCTCGCTGCTAGTTACCCCGATCTCGCGATCTCGACCCATGTCGACAGTACGTCGGTGATCCGTTCCGTTCGCAACGCGGGCGAAGCCGCCGAAATTGTCGTGCTCGGCAAACGGAACGACGAAGAGTTTCTGCATGCAATCGGCACACCCCGCCTGCGCCGTCTGGTCGCTCGTGCCCACTTCCCAACGGCCGTCGTGCCCTGCCCGCCAACGACACACTGACCAACGTGGCCCTCGAGCCCCTCTTACCAGGCAGAGGGTTGACATCGGCTGAAGCTGCTGCGCGCCATGACCGAGGTCAGGGCAACGTGGTTGAGCAGCGGACTGCTCGCTCGGTCACCAGCATCGTGCGGGCCAACGTCCTGACTCGTTTCAACGCAATCATCACCATGCTTGCCGTCGTGGTGTTGATCTTCGGCGAACCGATCGATGCAGTGTTTGCCGCCGTGATGGTGCTGAACAGCCTGATCGGCATCGTTCAAGAGGTGCGAGCGAAACGAAGTCTCGACGCACTACAAGTCTTGATCGTGCCCACGGTGCGGGTGCTTCGCGATGGTGTCGACAGTGCTGTTGAGCCCGAAGAACTTGTTCTGGGTGACTACATCTACCTCGCTGCTGGTGACCAGGTTCCTGTCGACGGCGTGTTGCGCGATGCCCGTGGGCTCGAGGTCGATGAGTCGGCGCTCACCGGCGAGTCTGAACCTCTCCCCAAGCAGATCCCCGACGAGGTTCGGGGCGGCAGCGCAGTCGTTGCCGGCACCGCATGGATCGAAGCGATTCGTGTCGGCGAAGACTGCTGGATTCAACAGCTCACCCGAGAAGCCAAAGACTTCGTGCTCACCCAGTCTGAGTTGCGCCGGGGCGTGGACACCGTGCTCCGGGTGGTCAGCTGGATGTTGCCACCACTGGCCACACTTTTGGTGTGGAGCCAGCTTCGTGCCAGCTCCAGCGTGGCCGAGGGTCTGATCTACTCCGTTGCTGGCGTGGTTGCGCTTGTGCCTCAGGGTTTGGTGTTGCTGGTTTCGATGGCACTCGCTGTCGCCGTCATGCGTCTGGCTGCCAGAAACGTTGTCGTGCAGGAACTTCCTGCCGTCGAAGGACTAGCCCGTATCGATGTGTTGTGTGTTGATAAGACCGGCACGCTCACCACCGGGGATCTCACAGTCGACGCCATTACACCGCTTACCCCTACTCCGGTTACCCCGCTCGATGGGGGTACGCCCGACGCCACGATGGCTGGGCTGGCAGCACTCACCCAGCTTGCTGGCAGCCAAACGTCAACGATGAGCGCAATCGTCGACTACCTCGCTACACCCGCTCCCAACTGGACGGTGACGGCCGATGTGGCGTTCTCCTCAGTCCGTAAATGGAGCGGCGCAACATTCGACGGACATGGCACGTTCATCTTGGGAGCACCAGAGATCGTGATGGCAGCAATGCCATCGTGGCCCGACGTGACGGCAGAGGTCGACGATCGAACGAGCCGAGGACAACGAGTGCTGCTGTTGGCCCGCACCGACCACGAACTCACTGGCAATGACCTCCCCGCTGGGCTGGCTCCTGCGGCACTCATTTCACTCAAGGAACAAGTTCGTCCCGATGCCGCCGACACCCTGGCGTACTTCGGACGCCAAGATGTCATCATCAAGGTCATCTCTGGCGATCATCCTCGCACCGTCGCAGCTGTAGCGGGCGAGCTGGGAGTCCCGAACGCACAACACTTTGTCGATATGACCACTATCAACGACCTGGAGACAATCCCGCCAGACACTGCGGTGTTCGGGCGGGTCCGTCCCGAGCAGAAGCGGGACCTGGTACGACTGCTCCAAGCTCGAGGCCATACCGTTGCCATGACCGGCGATGGCGTCAACGACATCCCGTCGATCAAGGCCGCTGATATCGGTATCGCAATGAACACAGCCACACCCGCCACCAAGGCGGTGGCCCAACTTGTGCTGCTCGATGGCAAGTTTTCTCAGCTGCCTCACGTGGTAAACGAGGGACGCCGGGTCATTGCCAATATGGAACGGGTCTCTGCACTGTTCTTGACCAAGACCGTGTATGCCACCTTGCTGGTAGTGATCGTTGGGCTGACCGGTGTGAGTTTCCCGTTCCTGCCCCGCCATCTCAGCCTCATCGCAGCGATCACCATTGGCATTCCTGGGTTCTTTCTGAGCTTCCGACCAGACGAACCGGCGAGCAAACCCGGTTATCTGAGGCGGGTGCTGCATTTCGCGGTGCCTGCGGGAACCGTGGCTGCGGCTGCCACGTACGCGTCGTACTGGCTGACCAGTTCATCCATCGTCGACGCCACCATCGAAGAAGCTCGGACTGCAGCGACACTCACGTTGAGCCTGGCCGGACTGTTCATCCTCCATCGGCTGATCACGCCCATTCGACGAAACGAAGGGTTCCTGATCGTGGGACTCGTCGCCGCGCTTGGCATCGCAATGGTCCCGTCGCCGTGGGCCGAGTTCTATGCGCTTGACCTGCCCCCGATGCGAGTCAGCCTGGTCATCGTGGGGGTCGTAGCCGCCGTGGTCATCATGCTCGAGTTCGTTCTCCGGCTGGTCAAACGTCGTCAGCAGCGCGCAACCAGCCTGCAGGCCGCACCGTGATCACCCTGAGTTATTGCTCAACCCGGAGTTAGACGGACACTGCCGAACCGCCGGATGCGGCGCTTTCGACGGCAGCGTCGAGCACTCGTTGCACGGCAAGACCTTCGTCAAACCCTGGTCCTGACTGGTTGCCATCGATGATCGCGTCGATCCATTGCCGGGTCATCGAGCTGGTGGTGCGAAACACATCGCGGTAGGTGTTGTGCACGGTGTCTCGCCGCACCCCGTTCCAGATCTCGTCGGGAATTGGCAGTTCCTGACGGCCCGCGCTGTCGCCACGACGAAGGCCTTCGACCTTTTGCACCATGTCCCAGTCGCACGTCGCGTAGAGGGTGCCCTTGTCGCCATGCACCTCGTAGTGATGGGTCTGTCCAAAAGGGGTGCCTTCCCAACACACCGCGCTGGTTTGTAACATGCCGTAGGCACCCGATGCATAGCGAATGGTCAGAGCCACGCTGTCTTCGGTCTGGTCGTACGCCATGCCGTCGGGGCGAGCGCCCCGGTCGACAAAGTTCGAAGCCAATGCCGAGATCGACGTCTCGGTGTCATCTAGCAACCACCGGGCGAGATGGATCCAATGGGATCCAAGATCACCGATGATGCCCGAGCCCGCAATCTCTCGGTCGAAGCGCCATGAATACGCGTCATCGAACCCGAAGTCGGTGTAATACCGGGCGTTGATGTGGAGCGGTCGGCCGATGTACCCGTTGGTGATCAGCTGCCTCACCCATTGGTTCGACGGCATCCAGTGATAGGTGAAGGGCATCATGGTGATGACACCTGCGGTTTCGGCAGCGTCATACATCTCGGTCGCCTGCTCGACGTTCAACGCCATCGGCTTCTCGCACAAGACGTGTAACCCCCGTTCGAGAGCCGCCATTGCCAGCTCATGGTGGCTGTTATTGGCGGTCGCGATCACGACGGCGTCGAGGTCCTCACCGTCGAACAGTGCGGTGGCATCGGTGTAGCTCGCTGGCACGTTCCATGTCGCGGCAAACGCAGCTGCGGTGGCGGGATTACGACCACACACTGCAGCCACCTTGGCGCCGGGGTGGTTATCGAGCGGCGGCAGGTACATGGTGTCGGCCCACCAGCTCGTACCGAACACACCAACGTTCACAGTCTTCATCGGGCCGAACTGTAGTCACCCGACCGTCAGCGGGGTCGGTGTTCGGTGCCAACATCAGCGGTGATGAAGACGGCCGTACCCGCAGTGTCTTCGTTGGCCGTGTGCCAGCCACCCGGTGGATTGACGATGCACTGACCAGCCTGAAGCACGGTGGTGACTTCGCCTTCGGGCAACTTTTGGGTCAGTGACAAGGTGCCTGCGGTGCCCACCACCACCACCTCGGCCGTCGCCCAGGCCAAGGTGAATCGGGTGGGTGGTCAGTTCATGTGCGGTGTTGCTCATGGCCTGAGTGTCGCTGACTAACGAACCCGTGCCTGGCACCGGTTCGTTATCGGTGACGCATTACGTGGCCATGAGTTCGGCAAAACGGGCCGCAGTGATATTGCCGCCGCTGATGGTGACCACTGCCGTGCGGTCGACAACCGAGATGTGGCCACCGACGATGGCAGCGAGTGCAGATGCGCCGCTGGGTTCGGCCACGACCTTGAACTGCTCAAAAAGTATGCGCATCGTGTTGACGATTTCGTCGTCGGTCACGCCAATGAACTCGGTGACGTAGCGATCATTGATTGGCCATGTCAGCTCGCCTGGCGCCGTGGTTTGTTGGCCGTCAGCAATGGTCACGGGAACATCAATCGTTACTCGTTCACCTGCCTGGCGAGACAACTTGTGATCGTCGCCTGCATCGGGTTCAACCCCAAAAATCTCAATGTCGGGATTCAGATCTTTCGCAATAGTCGCCGAACCCGACAACAGGCCGCCACCGCCGAGGCAGACGACAGCCATGTCACACCCGGGTTCATCGGTGAGGGCTTCGAACATGGCGGTGCCTTGGCCAGCCATCACCGATGGGTTGTCATACGGCTTGATCAACACCCGCCCTTCGCGTTCGCTCAGCTCGGCACCGATGTCCTCGCGGCTCTCGGTGTACCGGTTATAGGTGATGACCTCGGCGCCATACCCCCGGGTTGCTGCCAGCTTGTTCGGCGGTGCATCGGTGGGCATCACGATTTTGGCCGATACGCCCAACAGGTGCGCTCCGAGCGCCACGCCTTGTGCATGATTTCCTGACGAGAAGGCAACCACACCCGCCTGCTTCTGGTCATCCGTCAACATCGCGATCGCGTTGTAACCGCCCCGGAACTTAAACGAACCAGTGCGCTGTAAATTCTCGGCTTTCAGCAGGACACGGCCGCCAAGCTTCGTATTCAACCGGCGGGACTCAAGCAAGGGTGTGTGATGTGCGACCCCATCGAGCCTGCGAGCCGCGGCACGCACATCGTCGGGGCCGATCGCGAAGTCCATTCGTCGAGCGTATTCGCACTTTGCCGGCACACGGTCTGCGTTTCGGCCGGCATCCCGATCTGACTGTGCACGCTCCTCGACTACGAGCTGCGGCCAGACCTCGTAGGTCCCAAACCAACGGGCCTAGGGTGATCGGGTGACATCTGCTGAGCCGGTTTCGTTTGTCCTCGTTTCGACGAATGCGCCGCCCGATCCGGTGCAGGTCATCAAAGCCGCCACACAACTCGGTGTCGGTCTGGCTCATGAAATGGGCGACCCTGACACGCTGAATTTTCGAATCGAAACCGGTGGCACCCTGATCGTCGCGCTGTTACCGATACCTCATCCAGATGCCGCCCACATGCCGGTTGGCCCGACTTCGCCTGAGCCAGAAACCATTGCCCATCATGTTGGTCACTACATCGTCACCGCGTTCGACCTGCCAGACGACCCACTGCAAACCGAGGTGACCATGAGCATTGTCACCGCGGCACTTGTCCAGTGCAGCCCTGCGGTTGCCGCCAAGTTGGGCGACGGTGCCATCTTTCATCGGGCTGACTTCTTCGCCACCGTTGTCGAGACTGCGAACGGCGGCATCGCCACCGAGATCACGGTGGATATCACCGCCGCCCAAGAGAGCGCCGATCGGATGAGCTTCCTCACCCATGGTCTCTCGAAGTACGACCGAGAAGAGTTCTACATCACGTCGTCTACCACCGAGACGGGCGTACTGGAATACCTCATGGAGTTGGTCCGGTGGATCGTCACCGACCCCGACAAGGTGTTACCAACCGGCGACACCGTCGGCCCAACCGCTGAAAAACAGGTCGTGGTGCAACGGGTGCCAAGCCCGATCGAAGGAAAACCTCCGGTTATACGGTTGGACATGGACACCAGCAAAACCGTTAACCCGCCGCCACGAACTAAGAAAAAAGGCTGGTTCCGCCGAAGCTAACAGACGCCTGGGGTCTGACCCTGGATGTGCCTCTAGGCAGGTTGGATGTAGTCAGGGCCAAGCTCGTCCACATTGGCGGCACCAACGAGTTTCATGGTGCGTTCGAACTCGTCGTGCAGGAAACCGAGAGCCTTGTCAACGCCCCGCTCGCCAGCTGCGCCCAAGCCGTACAGATAGGCCCGGCCAACCATGCAGGCCGTCGCTCCCATGGCCACCGCTTTCACGATGTCGGCGCCGCGGCGGATCCCTCCATCGACCAGGATCTCAATCTGGCCACCAACCGCATCGACGGTTGCAGGTAACAGCTCAAAGGGTGCCGGCGACGAATCGAGTTGACGTCCGCCGTGGTTCGACAATGCCACCGCTTCGATTCCGAGATCGGCAGCCTTGCGAGCATCGTCGACGTCTTGTACTCCCTTGAGCATGATTGGACCCGGCCACAGGTCGCGGAAGGCCTCGATGTCGGTCCACGACAGTGAGGGGTCCAACTGCTCGGCCACGTACGGGCCAAGTGCGATGGCATCGGTGCCGTCGCGGCCGTCGCCGGTGCCGGTCACGTTTGCGAAACGGATCGGATCCGATGTCGCAAAGTCGAGTGTCCACCGCGGATGGCGAATGCCATCAAAGATGGTGTCCAGCCCAAGTTTGGGTGGCAACGTGAACCCCCGGCGAACGTCGCGTTCTCGGCGACCAAGGGTGGCAAAGTCGACGGTGATCACGATGGCTTCGTAACCAGCAGCGTCGGCCCGGTTGATCATTTCTTTGACGAGTCCCCGGTCTTTCCACACGTACACCTGGAACCATTTGGGTCCGTCGGAGACCGCAGCGACCTCTTCGATTGAGCGGGTACCGAGCGTGGAGAGGGTGTACGGAAGTCCCCGGCGTGCTGCTGCTCGGGCCACAGCTAGTTCACCTTGGGAGTCGCTTATCCGTCCGAACCCAGTGGGCGACAGGGCCAGCGGCATGGGGATCTTCTTGCCGAGCAAGGTGGTCGAAAGGTCGATGTTGCTCATGTCGCGCAGCACTCGGGGCCGGAAAAGCACGTCGTCGAACACCCGGATACTTCGAGCGAGCGCTTCTTCGTCTTCCGCGGCACCGTCGATGTAGTCGAAGACACCGCCAGGCAAATTTCGTTTGGCCATGAGCCGCAGATCATCGATGTTCGCGGCCCGCTCCAGTTTGCGTCCGACCGTATCGGTCGTGAGCGTGCGGAATTTCATCGTGCTGCGAAGGTTCTCCAACATGGCCCCAACCTACCCACTCATCCTTCGGGGCAACATCTCGGGTACAGCAATTGCGTGCCGACGTCGTAAACCCACGGACGTGCCGCACCACGTGACAGACGAAAACAACGGCGCCGCACCCGTTCGCGCCACTACGCGTGCTCGGCGGGATGTCTGGTGCGATTGATCTCGTGTTGCAGCTGCTGGTGTTACCACTCGAACCGAACGACCTGCTGATGATCTTCCTGCGTGGCCACGAGTTGCCGCTGATCTGACGAGCGTCAGTGGCTCCGCGCTGCAGGATCTTGGCCAAAGAAATCTGCCAGCGCCCCGTACAACTCCGGCTTGCCAGCCTGCAGCTGGGTTGGTTGACAGAAGAACGCCTCGGCAGCGACTGCAAAGAATTCGACCCGATTAGTCCACGCATAACGGCGTAACACGCGATCAGAGTGATGAGCCCTGGTGTGTTCATACTCGTCGGCCACAACTGCTGCCCAACGTTCCATCTCGGCACCTCGGACTGGTGGGACCCCGTCGGTGTACCCGTCACTCATATCGATCTTGTGAGCAAACTCGTGGATGACCACGTTCTGGCCGGAGGCTGGGTGGCGGCTATCACTGAGGACCGTGTCCCACGACAATGTCATCGGCCCCGAGTTGGGTGTGGCGACACCAACAACCGCCATCGACTCGTCACTCACCGTGCCGGCTCCTGGTCCAGAACGCAGCCCATGGGAAACGGTCGACGAGGGGTGCACGATTACCCCTTTCACCATGCGATAGACCCACGGGTCCAGACCCAAAATGAGAATCGCCGCGTTGGCTGCAATTGTCACCACCATTTCGGCAGTGAGTTCAAAACCTGCAGCCGCCTCCCACTGTTTGTCCTCGACAAGTTGGTGGGTAAGAGCAAGATGACGAGCGGCCAACTCCGCATCAAGGTGACCAGCCAACGCTACGTTCTTGCGCACCACGGTTCCCACAACGTCGGGTTCAAGGTCAGCCCAGTCGTTACGTTGCCCGCCGCCCAGGAATCGGGCGAGTCGTTCCGTGAACTTCATGTGCTCCAGCACCTACCGCTCGACTTCGGCCACAAGTTAGCTCGTCGTTTCGCAAACCGTGAGCCGGCCAGATGGTCAAACCGCGATAACGGCCTGGACGAGGATCCGCGTTACCCCGGTACCCGCCGCCATCAGTACCCTTTCGCTCGTGACTACCCCGGTTGAACGTCTGATATATCGCCTTGATCTCGAGCAAGGTGAGACGGGCGAGGCCACAACAACATGGCACGGCGAAGTGGGCGAGAATGCGCTGAACCTGAGCAACCGGCTCTTCGGTGGGTTCGTGGTCGCCCAGTCGATCATGGCCGCGGGCAAGACGCACGATGACCGCGATGTCCACTCGATTCAGCAGGTGTTTCTGCGGGGCGGTAACGCTACCGAGCCGCTTCGATACCGGGTCGAGCGGCTGTTCACCGGCAGGACGTATGCGTCGGTTCGCGTCGAGGTCCACCAGGGCGATCACATCATCAGCCATGCTCAGGTAGGAGTGACCGCCGGTAGTGCTGGGCCCGATCGTCAAGATGCAGCCCCCGTGATCCCTGATCGCTCAGGTATGACAAACCGCGACAAACTACAGGCCCGTGCAAACTGGGACGACCAGCCGGTCGAGATGTTCATCGATCCCGATGGCGAAGGCGATGGCAAACCATCCATGCCGGTGTGGATGCGACCTGTCGGACCGCTGCCAGCTGACCAACTCATTCATAAAGCGGTGCTTGGTTTTGCTACCGATCGTGGACTTATGACTGTTGCGTTGCGACCTCACCGCGAACACGGCAATTTCAAGGGCGCAACCCTTGACCATTCGATCTGGTTTCACCGACCATTGCAGTTCGATGATTGGCACAGTTACGACATGCACAGCCCGACTATCGCCGGCGGCCGAGGACTGAGTCAGGGTGCAATCCATCATCACGACGGCACCCTTGTTGCGACAACGGTGCAACAGGGAACCTTTCGTCCGATCTAACGTCTTCACCCAATGAATCGTCTTGCACACCTGGTCTCAGTCTTGTTGTTCGTCGCCTTGGCCGCTGCGGCGTGTAGCGGCGATCCTGAACCATCGCCGGTGCCCGTCGACGCCGATGGTTTCCCCATCGATTGGCCGATCGCGATCCCACCCGGCAATGTGAACGATTGCGACAACGGTGCAGTCAGTCAGGAAGACGCTCTCTTCGCCGTCGTTATGTGTCTGCCCGACGATCCCGATCCGTTCGCTGCCTCCGAGAATTATCTGGCCACGCTCGAAGGCAACGGCTTCGTCGAACGCGAACCGGGCGCTTTCATCACCCAACAGCAAACGTTTCTCGACGGCAGTGGCATCGAGATCTACTTCCAACTCGTCGGGAACGAAGCCACCGTGGTCCTCATCAAACCCGCCTGACGTTCACCCAACGTCTAGCCGACTACTTTGCTCGATCGGTTCGGAAACGTCTTGGGTTCAGGCGCCGACGGTTCCGTCGACCCAGGTCACCACTGCCACGAGAAGTGCACCCAGGCGCACGAGTGGTCCAACAACGGTGACGAGTGTGGCCATGTTTCACTGGCTCGCGAGCGCACTGGTGAAGTCAGCTGATCGGTAGCTCACTCCGCTTAGCGCTGCGATTATTGCGATTTGGGGCGGGGGTGTTTGTTTGTGGCGGTCGTCGACGAGTTGGCCCGGAGCGCCACAGACAGCCGCAGCCGTGACGGCGAGAGTTCTTCGTTGCGGCCGAGCGCAACATCCAGATTCGGCACCAACACCGGGTCCACATTATAGGGATGGCCCGTCGTCGGCGCCGGTAGCTGGAAGTGGGCCAGCTCGGCTTGTGAGGACGAAACTTCTGGTTGTGTGAAGCCGCCGTCCACCAGCGCTGCGGCAGTATCGGTCGTAGTCATCACTGCTTCGGCGAGCGACACAGCACGAGCAGGAGAAATGTTTTGTGGAAGTGCCGCCGGCGCGGCGAAGACCGGTTCGTCAGTGGAGATGACTGCCGCAACCTCCGCAGAAATGGGTGCTGAGGCCGAGATAACTTCCACCGGGTCAGGCTCATGGGTCACAAATACCGCTGGTGCACTCGTTGGAGGTGCACTAGCTGCAACGGTTATCTGCGGAGTAGCTGGCTGCGGCATCGATGCTGTCACCGGCGCTGGCGCCGAAGTTCGAGCATCTGGAATCGCAAGGTCAGGACCGAGACGCATCGGAAGCTCGACAAGTTCTTCAGGCGTTACCCGAGCACTGAGACGGAACCACGACCTCTTTCCCGGTTGGAGGTCGAGGAACGGGCTCAGCGCCGGGCCAAGCACCTGGTAGGTATCGAATTCCAACCCAAGTAAGTCCAGTGCGACCTGATGCGCACTCGACGCCAACTCAACAACGTCGGTGCGACTCGACAATGCCCGATGATGGGTTGCGATTACCGACTCGAGGGTGGCCTCATCGGCCAAGCTCATCACCAAACGTTCATGTGGGGGCATCGCACGCGCAACGGTGGCCAGAATGCGGCCATCGGCAAGCGACGAGACCAACGAGACAGAGCCAGAAGCACGGCTGACCGATGCAGCAACCAGTCGTGACGGGTCGTGATAGATATCAAAAACGGGTTCAGGCTCAGCGGTAGCATCCCGAATCGTTGCAACAGGAACGAAGCCAGGTAGGCGCTCGGCCACCGGGTGCACTCCCTCTTCGCCTTGGAATCGTGCCGCCCGATAGGTGAAAGGCTTATCCACGAGCCGGCACATGAACACATAGTTCAACGGGTTGTTGCGCATCGCATGGCCGACCCGCGCACCAGCCACAAGCTGGCCGATGACGACCGCACCAAACAGGGCAGCCAGAGGCCCCTCGTCGGTGCGCCACAGCAGAACAGCGAACGCCAAAACCGTAACAACAGCAAACGTTTGAGCTGTCTGCTTGGCGACGGACGCAATAATGCGGCGACGCAGCCAATTCACATGGCGATCCATACAGCCTGTATCGGACGCCATCGCCAGAACTTAAGTCGCCATGCCCAGCCAGTGGTTCATGGGCGTTCTCGGCCGACCATGATGATGGCCGAATTAGTGCACCGATACCTGGTCCGCTTGAGCCTGGAGTGCCTGCTTCAGTCCGGTAACGATGGTGTCCTCGACTGGTCCTTCGAACAGCTTTCCTGACCACCCCAGGTTTACCTCCACCGAACCGTGGATCAGCCGTTCGCATCGGTTGGTGTCGAACGGAACCATCTCGATACGCCCTGAGGCCTTCAGTAGTTTGCCGTAGTGATCGGGCACAATCACGAAGGTGCCTGAGCCGTCGGTGTGCAACGTGGTTACCTCGACAAACGTCATCTTTTTCGGGTCGATAAACGTGGTAGCCAACGGCGGCAGATCGATTGACACCCGGTACGAGGTTTCAATCAGGGTTGGATCGCTCGCCTGAAACGATGTCACGACCGGGTCACCAACGAAGGGAAGACCACCAAAAGATCGCCAGGTGCCTTCTTGGCGATAGGCCTGATGCACAGTCTCGCTCGATGCCTCGAACTGCTGGGTCACCAGGAACTTCTTCACGCCCACAGTGTGACCGATCGGGCGTGGGAATACAGCAACCCTGGGAAATCCCCGGCGGTAACGGTGAGATCAGGGTCAGGACCGTTTTGATTTCAGATACATCAACCCGCCACCTGCCACGATCGAAGCCAGAAGGATCGGCCAAAGTACGCCGTTTACCCAACTTCCGAGGATGCCGAGCGGCAGCCATGTGATGATGCGGGTCGCCACAAAAAGCACGGCACCCAGTGTCACCAGTCTGGGGCCCACCGCCAGATTCATTGGTGATAACCGAGACGATTTTTTTGCGGGAATCTTGGCCATGACGGGTCCAACACTAGGAGATGGTGCGGTATTTCACGGGGCCCGGAGCCGAATGAGCAGATCAGGGTTCACCAGGGACCCAAGCTGGTCGTAGCCGACCACGGTGAGTGTGCCCGGGGACCCACCACCCAGGCCGTTACGCATCGTGCCGAACTCAACACCATGCGGAAGCAGCGTCAGTGAATCGA
>Ga0206130_10000667_pt1 | contig 55181 bp, 63 predicted proteins | sample Helgoland_Spring_9_FD_148637 | JGI IMG/M metagenome (GOLD analysis project Ga0206130, IMG submission 148637) | Pelagic subsurface seawater microbial communities from Kabeltonne, Helgoland, North Sea - Helgoland_Spring_Bloom_20160512_1 | ecosystem: Environmental > Aquatic > Marine > Epipelagic ...
CAGCCATACATGCAAAGTACAACCTAGCCTTCAAAGCCGACAGCACTGAAGCAATTGCAGACAGAAGCATTGCGTTTAGCATTGGCACACACTCAGCGTTTTACTCAAACGTAGCAGGCACAGTATTTAACGACGGCGCTGCAAGCGCTGACTTCCGCGTTGAATCTGACAACAACGCAAGTATGCTGACCGTTGATGGTAGTGCAGACTTAGTAACTATTTCTGGTGGGGCAAAAGTAACCAATGAGATATTAAGGGTTAACGGGGCGCAAGTAGTTGGATCGGGTGCCGCTGGTCTTTACGCTGTTGGTCTAAATCAGATTTTTGCCGCCTCCGCCGCCAAGTATTTAAGAATACAGCAAGACGGCAGTGTTTTCGGTGGTTTGACCATTACTGCTACAGGTGATTATAGCAATGTAAACGCAATAGGTTGTTTTACGAAGATATACAGTATTGGCGCAAATGGTTCCAATACTACGTTGTTTGGGGCGGGCAATATTACTGTTGCCGATTTAGGATCAACCTCTGGTCAATTTAGTATGGGAACGCCTACTAAACCAAACGGTACAACCATATACATTCCTCTGGTTAACCTAAACTCAGACTACATACTTAATATGTCTTTAACGGTGGAATTTAGGGGTCGTATAGATGGGATTAGCGCAATTGATATAATTGCTCAATAACTTAACCAACTGTCATTAAAGGAGAAAGAAACATGGCAATTACAAATACATGGTCCATATCGGACATGCAAAGAACTGACTCGGACGGGGTTGTATTCCTCGTTTACTGGTCAATGGTAGCGCAGAGCGATGGCGATCCATCGTACACTGCTTCAGAAGGCGGAAAACTTCGCTGTGAAGGAGACCCTTCGTCTCCAGATTTTATTCCATACGCTGATTTAACTGAGAACGATGTTCTTGGTTGGGTATACGACAGCTTGATCGAAGGCGACGAAACCGCTGCCGAAGCTAAAGCTCGCGTAGAAGCGGATCGGGATGCAAAGGTGCAAAAGCAAATTGATGCGGCTGCAACCACTGAATCTGGTGTGCCTTGGGTAACTGAAGCAGTACCAACTGAATAACTTAACTTAAACAAGGAGACTTATAATGGCGAAAAATGAAAATAAAACCATTACTGTCAACGATGTAGAACACAACATTGAAGACCTAACCGAGCAACAAGTTGCGATGGTTAACCACATTGCTGATCTGGACAAGAAGCTAGGAAGCCTACGCTTTAATATGGATCAGCTAAACGTAGGCCGCGAGGCTTTTGTCAATATGCTCACAGCGTCTCTTGCTGAAGCGGAGAATGCTGAAGAAGCTGAAGTAGTGAACGGATGATATGCCCTTACAAAAGTTACAGTTCAGGCCCGGAGTAAACAGAGAAACCACTTCGTATACAAACGAAGGCGGTTGGTTTGACTGTGACAAAGTAAGGTTTCGTTTCGGCACCCCAGAAAAAATAGGCGGGTGGGAAAAGTATTCAGGCAAAAGCTTTTTAGGCACTTGCCGGGCAATAAAACCATTCGTTGCACTAGATGGCGCAAGCTATTTGGGTGTCGGAACGCATCTAAAATACTACATTAACGAAGGTGGTGGTTATAACGACATCACCCCTATTCGTGCGACAACTGCTGCGGGTGACGTAACGTTTGCCGCGGCCAACGGATCATCTACTTTGACTGTAGCTGATACCAACCATGGCGCAAAAGAAAACGATTTTGTTACTTTTAGTGGCGCGGTAACACTTGGCGGTAACATAACTGCCGCTGTTCTTAATCAAGAGTATCAAATATCTAGGATTATTGGCGATAACTCCTACGAAGTTTTGGCTAGAGAAGTTGCTTCGCTTAACGACATTACTATTAATGGCGCTTACAGTCCTACACTTGTTGTAGCTGATGGTTCCGATACCGGTAATGGCGGTAGTTCTATTGTAGGCGCTTACCAAATTCAATCCGGTTTGGATACGACCGTAGCCGGAACAGGCTGGGGCGCAGGCACGTGGTCACGTGGATCATGGGGTTCGGGTGCAAACTTGACTGCCGTAGGCGACATTTTGCGTATCTGGAGCCACGACAACTTTGGTGAAGACCTTATTATCAACGTTCGTAACGGTGGTATTTACTACTGGGACAAATCTACCAGTTCAGCGCCTTTTGCTCGTGCAGTAGAGCTTTCCTCACTGGCTGGCGCAGACTCGACTACGCCGACTATTGCTAAACAGGTCATGATTTCGGATCGTGACAGGCACGTCATCGTGTTTGGTTGTGATCCTCAAGACGATATTGGTGTGCAAGACCCACTACTTATTCGCTTTTCTGACCAAGAAAACCCTTTGGTTTGGTCTGCACAAGCAACTAATACGGCTGGTGATCTGCGGATCGGTACGGGTTCTGAAATAATCACGGCCCTCGAAACACGGCAACAAATACTGGTGTTTACCGATAAATCGCTACACGCCATGCAGTATTTAGGACCACCTTTCACGTTCGGTATCTCTATGATTTCCGAAAACATTACTATTGCCAGTCCTTTGTCAGCTATTGCGGTAGACGATATGGTGATGTGGATGGGTGAAGAAGAGTTTTATATCTACACCGGGCAGGTGCAAAAGCTACCATGCTCTGTACGCGCTTACGTTTTCAACGATTTTAACCAAGATCAAGCTGAGAAAGTTACAGCAGCCGTAAATTCATCTTTTTCCGAGATATGGTGGTTTTATCCATCTGCAACGGTAACTAACGGCATAATTAACCAAGATATTGATAAATACGTCGTTTATAACTACCAAGAACAGGTTTGGTACTACGGTAACTTGTCCAGAACAGCGTGGATTGACCGAGGTATTGGCCAATATCCTATTGCAGCAAGCTCAGATGGCTACCTTTACTACCATGAATTTGGCCAAGATGATGGCAGCGTAAACCCCCCAGCGGCTATTAGCTCTTATATAGAGAGTAGTCAAATGTCGATTGGTGCTGGAGACAACTTTGTATTGTTGAGCAAACTTATTCCTGACGTAACGTTTGATGGATCAAGCTCACCTTCTCCAAACGTGGACTTTACCCTTGAAACTAGGCGTTTTCCGGGTGAAGAGTACACGCAAACAACAAACAGTAATGTAATTCGTACATCTACCGTGCCTGTAGAGCAGTTTACCAATCAGGTAAGGCTGCGTTTGCGGGGTCGTTCGTTTGCGTTAAAAATAGAATCAGACAATACAGGTGTTGAGTGGAGACTTGGAACACCGCGTGTTGAATTAAGACCGGATGGACGTAGATGAGTAGAGGCTTAGTACAACCACTATTCCCAAATGCCCCCTCTGATTACAATGCAGAGTATATGGCAGAGGTTACTCGTGCCTTCTCGGTTTTTCTACAACAAGTAAACAACCCCGGTCCGTGGCAGGCGTCAGCTTTGACGTTGCCAAACTTACAGACCGACAACTATAACCTTCCTCTTGGTGGTATTTTTCAGTACGGCGATGAATTGCGCATAACTGTAGCTAACAAGCCGTACCTGAGAGGATCACAAGCAGCGGGGGCCGTGGGTAACGTCACGGTGACAACATAATGAGTGATGGAACAGTAATTAATATGCCGGATGGCAGCCAGTGGAAACCTTCCACTAGCACAGACATGGTACATTGTGCTAACTGTACTAATAAGGTAGATACTCCGGAGGAAATAGCGTCATATCCGAGCGGGAATTGCCCTGAATGTGGTTCTTCATGGACTGGAGGAGAGAACCGAAGTACAATAATACAGGTAACCATGCCTGAAAGCATTACTGGTGGAGCGGGATAATGGCAAAAGAAGCATTAATGGTTGAAGAAACCGAAGAATTAGAAGAACTGGAAGTCCCGACCGGTGGTATTGGCGATTTTGTCATGGAAGATGACGAACTCGAAAAAGTTTACGGAGATGATTCCGAAGTCGATGCTAAAGAAGAGTTTGGTGACAACGGTATAGCACAATTTCCGGCGCTTGCAGAGCGCATGGCGAAGTATGGTCGAAACGAAGACAACATGCTGGCCCACGTTGCAGAGGGTGAATTAGTCATCCCCGCACAATTCCTCGAAGACGAGGTAATGAAGCAACGTATCTACGATATTCTTACAGAAGCCGGGGTTGAAGACCCTGAAGCTTATGTTGTTGGCGCAGAAGCTAACGATCTTAACCCTACGACAGGCCTACCTGAGTTCTTTTTGAAGAAACTATTCAAAGGAATTGGTAAGGCTATTAAAAAAGTGGTTAAGGCGGTTGTTAAAATCGTCAAAAAAGTCGCTCCTATTATCTTACCTATTGCATTGGCGTTCACGCCTCTCGGACCTATATACGGTGCGGCGCTTGGTTCAGGTATTGGAACACTTATAAACGGTGGTAGTATAAAAGACGCTCTCAAGTCTGCACTTATATCTGGTGCTGTCGGTGGTGTCACTGCTGGTTTCACTGGAAACACGGGTTCCTTTACTGGAAACATTAGCGAAGCGGCTTCTGGATTTACTTCACGTGTGGGTCAAACGGTATCTGGATTTACTGAAGGTGCTACAAGCGGAAGCTTGGGAGGCTTTAAAGAGTCTTTCTTCTCTGATTATGTACCAACACCGGGTGCAGAAGTAGCTAAAGTAACGGAATCTGCGACTTCACTTGCATCTCAACCCATTCAGCAAGGCGATACTTTGAGTCAAATTGCTCAAGCAAACAACACTTCTGTTGACGCTTTGATGGCGGCTAATCCACAAATTACTGATCCAAACATGATTATTGCAGGCGAAAGCCTCAATATTCCGTCTGTAAGCGCAGGCGGCACGGCACAAACAGGAACTAAATTACTGGATACCGTAGTAGATACAGGTACGGACGCGGCAACCGAGTTGACCAAACCACCCGGATTCTACGAAAGCGTTAAAGGCGCTTTGACACCGGGAGACGAAATTGGTTTTGGAGAAGGCATGAAAAACGCCTTCTTCCCCGAAAGCACTAGCGTAACTGATGTTTTAGATGCTCAAAAAATAAACCCAGTAAATGCAACCGCCGCTCAGTTAGAAGGTGCAAAGCTGGTTGCTTCTGAGTTAACACCTAATTTACTTAGACGATACGGCCCCATGGCGGCGCTTGGAACGGCTGCGGCGACGGGTGCGGGCTTCTTTGAAGTACCTGAAATAGAGCAAGCTAACTTCTTAGACTACAACCCTGACGGTACACCTACTACAGGTAGAGACCTGATCGACGCTGATCCCGGTAAGTACCTTGTACACAACTTAGGTCAGTTGCAGTTAAACCAAGAAACAGGTCAATATGAACCTGTTGCTAACGCAACGGCTTTTGAAGAAGAGGATTTAGTAGGTTACAACCCGCCTGAACAGGTAGCGGCATTACCTCCACTAAACCCACAAAATTACTTAACAGCTAGTACCCCCGGCGGACCTTTTGCACGACCTTACGTGACACAAGGATACCAATCTGCCGCAGATGGTGGACTCATCTTCCCGCGTCGCACAGGCGGCATAGCTCCTACTGAGGGTACTCCGGGTGAAGATAGCGTTCGAGCCATGTTGATGCCCGGTGAGTTTGTAATGACTACCGATGCAGTACGTGGTTTAGGAAACGGAAATCTTAACAACGGAATCCAGAATATGTATTCAGTAATGCGTAATCTTGAGAGCCGTGGGAGGGCTACGGCGTAATGGCTGAACAATCCACACAGATAGTCCGCGAAGCACCGGAAATTGAGGCTTATAAACTAGGCCTCTTACAATCTGCAAAAGCTCTCGCTGACCAAGGACAAACTATTCCGCCCTATATGGTCGCGGAAATGTCCGGCCTACAAATCAAGGCAACTGAATTAGCAGAAGCCGGTATTGGCGGGTATCAACCTTATTTAGAAGAAGCTGGTTTTACCCTTGGCGACGCACAATCCGCCATGGGCAGTGTTATGACAAATGCCAAGCCTTTCCAAGACGAAGCGTCAGCACTTATGACCGCAGGCGCGGCTAACATACCCGGACAGATTGAAGCGGCACAAACAGGGATTGCTGGTGCTATTACTGCGGGCGGCACGGCAACGACCGCCGCACAAAATGCTTTGGATGCCGCCGCACTGGGCGGTAGAACAGCAGCGGGCGGAGGTCAAACTGCTCTTGGTACTGCCGCAGCTAACATTCCCGGCGTAATTTCAGGTGCTGAATCTGCTAATACCGCGGCCAATGCGTTGGCCCTTCAAGCGGCTAATCGTGCCGCTGAAACAGGTACAAGAGATACATTAGGTACTCAACTCGCCGCCGCTGACCTAGCTTCCCGAAACTTGGCTTCTACCGCTGGACAAGCTGGTGTACTGCAAGCTGGTGCGGCACAAACAGGTTTAGATGCAGCGGCTTTAGCCGCGCAACAGACCGCTACTGCGGGTCAAACCGGGCTTAATGCTGCCACTTTAGCCGGACAACAAACTGCCACTGCGGGTCAAACCGGGCTTAATACCGCCGCTCAAGAAGCTTTAAATGCTAGGGCACTTGCCCAACAAAGCGGTCAGGATTTAGGAACGGTAGCGGCTAATGCAAGACAACAAGCTCTTACTGGACAAACCGATTTAGGGTCTGCCGCTGGGACTGCGCAAGAACAAGCTCGTGCCGCGGGCGCGGGAGCGCAAGCATCGGCTCTACAATCAGGTACAGATTCTGCTGCTGCAATTGCAAACGCACGTCAAGCCGTTACTGGCGCTGGTGCAGGTCTTACACAAGCAGGTATTGGTGGTTTACAAGCAGCACAAGAAGCAGGCACTGCTACAAACGCAGCCATTCAGGCCGCACGAAATCAAGCGGCTGGTGGACAACAAGCTCTTGGCGCAGCCGGGTTAGCCGGTGCAGATGCTGCTGCTCAAGCAGGACTAGGTGCAAGACTAGGTGCGGCTGGAACGGCGGCAGGTTTAGGTGGTGTATCCGATGCAGCACGGCTCGCGGCTCAACAAACAGGTGCAGGTGTAGCGGGTGCTACCGATGCAGCACGGCTCGCGGCCCAACAAGCTAGTCAGGGTTTAAGTGGTGTAAGTGGACAAGCTAGAACAGACGCACAAGCTGCTGGTGCTGGCGGAATAGGCGCTTATGAAAGAGCTATTGGAGGAATTGATGATGTTGCGACAGCGGCTAGAAATGTTGCAGGACAAGCTAGATCAGGTGGACAAACAGCAGCACAACAGGCGGCACAGCAGACTCAAACCGCAATCTCCGGCGCTAGGGGCATCACATCCGATGCTGCACAAGCTTTACAACAAGCCGGAGCATTAGGAACACAAACTGCTCAATCAGGTATTGCTGGTTTAGCCGGTACTACGGGTGCATACGATCCTGCTTCGGCTGGTTCGTTTATGAATCAATATGAAGATGCCGCCGTTCAGCAAGCTTTAGCGGATATTCAACGTGCGGGTAATATTCAGCAGCAGCAAGTTGGCGCACAAGCAGTTGGCGCTGGTGCCTTTGGCGGATCACGTCAGGCGGTAGCTGAACAAGAATTACAAAGAAACATACTGGAACAGCAGGGTCGTACCGCTGCCGGTATGCGTCAACAAGGCTTTGAAAGTGCTTCACAAAGAGCGCAACAAGCCTTTGAATCACAACAAGCTAGGGCTCAACAAGCCGCACAACTTACTGGCGCACTGGGGGCGCAAGGTTCTCAGGCAGGTATGGCCGCGGCTCAAGCCGCTGGTACACTAGGTTTGTCTGCGGAAGAACTTGCGGCACGAACAGCACAACAGCAAGGTCAATTGGGACTATCTGCCGAGCAATTGGCAGCTACAACAGGTATGTCCGCAGAACAGTTGGCGCAGCAGGGTTTAACTCAAAGCGGTCAATTAGGACTGTCAGCGTTTGGTCAGCAAGGTCAATTGGCGCAAGGTGCAAGTCAGTTAGCGTCTTCAAACTTGGCTCAAGCGGGTCAGTTGGGTATGTCTGCCGAGCAAATGGCACAGCAAGGTGCTTTAAACGTAGGACAACAAGCATTGTCCGCGGAACAGCTTGCCGCCTCAAACTTGGCTCAATCAGGCCAGTTAGGTCAATCTGCCGAGCAATTAGCCGGTCAGCTTGGTATGTCTTCTGCTCAATTGCAGGGTCAGTTAGCTGGACAAGCCGCTCAAATGGGTATTTCTACAGAGCAATTAGCCGGTCAGTTGATTAATCAACAGGCTCAAACAGGACTTTCAGCACAACAATTACTCGCATCGACCTCACAGCAAGCAGGTCAGTTAGGCTTATCCGCTGAACAATTAGCAGCGACCACGGCTCAACAACAAGCTCAAACAGGTATATCTGCACAACAATTAGCGGGTCAGCTTGGTATTAGCGCATCACAGTTAGAAGGCCAATTGGCTGGACAAGCTGCGCAGATGGGTATTTCAGCCGAACAGCTTGCGGGTCAGTTAATTAATCAACAGGCTCAGACAGGAATGTCGGCTGAACAGCTTATTACGCAATCTGGACTATCCGCCGCGCAACAGGGCGCTCAACTTGGAATGCAGGCAGCACAACTCGGTCAATCTGGAGCGCAGCAAGGCGCTCAAATGGGCCTAAATGCAGCACAATTAGCACAGGCAAGCGCACAGCAAGGCGGTCAGATGGGTCTAGCGGCTCTGAATCAGGCCGGTCAGTTAGGTTTAAGTGCAGAGCAAATGGCGTCAGCCAATGCAAACGCACTGGCTACAACAGGTATGAACCTACAATCGCTTGCGGCACAAACAGGCATGAGTGCAGCGCAGTTAGCTGGTCAATTAGGCCAACAAACAGGCGCGTTAGCCATGCAGGGTGTAAACCAGCAGGCGGACATTGCAAACAGAGCCGCACAACTTGGTATATCTGCCGAACAATTGGCGGGTCAGTTGGCCAGTCAATCTGGTCAGTTGGGTCAAAGCCAAGCACAAATGGCTATGCAGGGTTCACAAGCAGGTGGGGCGCTTGGTTTACAAGGCTCCGAGCTACAAGGCCGAATGGGCGAAGGTATCGCGGGTCTTGGAACAAGTTACGGTCAGCTTGCGCTTCAGCAAGGTGAAGGACTTAGCCAACTTGGCTTACGTCAAGGCGCTCTTGGCGAACTACAACAAAATCTGGGTCAGAAAGAAGCAGGCTTTATCTTCGATGTTGGTAAGCAACAGCAAGCACAAGATCAGGCGGTTCTGGAAGCTACTCGTAAGACAGAAGTCGAGCAAATGTACGAGCCTTACCAGCGTGTAGGTTTCTTATCTGACATATATAAAGGTGCGCCGTCTAGTCAGATGGCCATATCACAGCAATCTGGCGGAAGTGTATCACCGGCTCAATCAATATTGGGCTTGGGTGTAGCGGGCTTGTCGGCAGCGGCAGGTGCTAAATCAGCGGGGTTATTTTAATGAATAGAGAAGTAATGGGCAGACAGATGTTTGCCAAAGGGGGCGCAGCTTTCCCAGACCTAAGTGGTGATGGGAACGTTACGCAAAAGGATATTTTGATGGGTCGTGGGGTAATTCCCATGCAGGACGGCGGTATGGCACCTATGCCAATGCCCGCGGCTCCCGGACCACAGATGATGCCTCCCGGTTTACCCGCAATCGACCCAAATTCCGTTGATATTAACGAAGCGGCCCAAGGTGCTATGCAGCAAGGAATTGATCCGGCTGAATTAGAAGGAATGCTTACTCAGTATGCAGGCCAAATGCAGGACTTGGAAAACGCTGAAGATTACGAAACCGTCATTAACGGTATTCGAGGCGATACAGCACCTATTGAACAGCGTTATCAAGAATTAGCGCAAGTGGTTGGACCTGAAGATTCACAACAAACGCCCGAATCAGTTTTGACTCTGCTTCAACCTGTAATGCAGATTGCAGCGGTAGATCAAGGTATTGGAGGATTAGCTGCCGAAGAGATGTCAGCCCCAGTAGAAGGGGCCATGGCAGAAGGTATTATGTCTACTGTTAATATGGGCGCTCCAGAAGCTCCTGTACAGGTCCCCGGAGGGCCTGCTCCTGTAAATTTTAACCAAGGCGGCCCTGTTCAGTATATGGAACCGGGCGGTGTCGCCGCGCCCGAAAACCGCTTTCAATCGTTGTTCGATCAATCACTTTCTATGTTTAATCAGATAGATGATCCTGCGCAAAAAGAGGCTGTATTAAACGAACAACGTGAAATGACTAAAGCGCAGATGTTATTTGACGTAGCACAAGGTGCTTTAGGGTTTGCGGCAGGTGCCGGACGCCCCGGAGCGACGCCCGCGGAACAATTAGCAAGCGCATTTCAACCTGTGTTAGGTAACATAGGCGCACGAGCCGGTGAGCTAAACAAATTTAAACAATCCCAAGCAGCCGACGATAGGCAACTGCGTCTTGGCGCTTTGCAGATGGCGGGACAACAGTACGCCGCAGAACAAGGTAGGCCTGAAGCTACAATTAAAGGTGTTCCTTTAAGTGTTTATAATGATATGACCGCAGACGATCAGCGTCTTCTTCTTTTAGGTAGAGAAAACACCAAACCAGTCATTTTGGCTAAAGGCGCTATTTTAGTAGACCCCGCTAATCCCGAAAAACCCCTAGCTTCTAATTTAGGAGAAGAGGACGAAACCTTTATTTTAGGTAGGGGTCAACAACTTATAGGTTCGGACGGTAAAATAATCGCTGAGAACAAAAGCGGTAAAGACGAAAACATTTACTCAATTGGCGGTCAGTTAGTTAGGTTTGATCCAGAAACACAAAAATCAAAAGTGGTTTTTGCCGAAGACAAACGCCAATTAATCACTGTTGATGGCACGTTGTTGCTTGTAGACCCCACCGCAGAAGCAGGATCAAAACCTGTAGAGCTTTATTCGGCGGCAGAAAACATGGAGCCCGATTACAGAGTTTTACGCGATAATGCTACAGGCTTGGTCACTTACATTGACATAACAACGAAAGAGGGCCAAGAAGCAATAGCACTGGCCAGTGCAGGTAATATGCAGGCTGGAACACAACGCTACAAAATTGGGACAATGCCTTCTGATACTACCCCTGTAGCTAAAGCCTACAAAATCGAAGGTCTGGGTGTGAGGTTGTCGTATGACGGTGGACGAACTTACGTCAGGGCCGGAGCATCTGGACCTGAAATTGTGACCATGCCTGAAGATGCGCAAGGCCTGAGTGATACGATTGCCGCAGACGTTGCTGCACGTCAACGTATTCAGCTTATGGCGGGCAATCAATTAGAAGTCTTGGACAACCAGTTAGGTATTGTTGTAAAAGGCGGTACTAATGAAAACCCGACCTCTATTTCGAAAGAAGACTCTACAATTCTTAGAGATGCAATGAAAGCCGCTAGAAACGGCACCGGTCCTTACGCAGCGTTCGACGTGTTCTTGGATAAAACGTTTGGGGGTGCAATACCCGCGGCTCGTGAAGCCTTCCAAGATACGCAGCAAAACCGACAATTCTTGCGTGGATTAATGATTCTTGGCCGATCCGCTTTGGTTGTTAACCCAAGATTCCCTGTTGCAGAAATGGAAAAAGTGGCAATGCTTTTCCCAGAACCGGATGCTGTGTTTACTAACCCTGAAACAGAAGCTAATAAACTTGTTGAACTTAAAAACTTAGCTCTAACGCAAAAACGCAACAACCTCGAACAGCTATCGCAAGGAATACAAGATTCCACGATACGGGCCTCCGTTATGGCAAACAACTTTGAAATTGATCGTTTACTTAACATGTTGGTTTCAGTGCCGACCGGAGCTACTGGCGGTGCCGTTAATCCGGACAAAGTGGAAGCTTTGCAGAGCTTAATTAGAGGCAGTAGATAGATGGCTGAAGAAAATACTCCAACCTATACCGAAATGCCTGTACTGAAACCGGCTACTTTTAGTCGGGATCAAATGCTGCAAATAGTAGATACTTTTAAAGATACCGATCAAGGTGCGGCCACTGTTGTAGCGAAAACGCTTGCTGGAGAAGTAGGTCAAGATGCTCCCGGACTTTTTACTTATGAAAGTTTAAGAGACGGGACGGCACCTTTTTTTGATTTTAGTGAACAATATAAAGGTGTTGCTCCAAACAACCGTGCGCTAACCGATGAAGAGATAATAAGCATTTTTGCGGTTGATACGGAAGGTAACCCAATTATGCCCGGCGAATTTCAAAGCGGGTTTATGCGAGAAATCATACCTCAAGGTCTTAGTTTAGCGGGTGGTTTTAAAGGCGGTCAAAAACTTATGCAAGTCGCCCCTAAACACCCCTACGTTCAGGCGGGTGCGGGTGTTGTTGGTTTCCTCGGAGGTATGTTTGCTGGTGGTAAAGCCGGAGAAGTAATTACCGACGTGACAATGGGAGAAGAGCGCCCACATACGCCGGGTCAAACGGCTGCTTACGAACAGGGTAAAACTGCCGCAGGTGTGGTGGGTTGGCTACCCTTACCTTTTATGGTTTCACCTAAAATTACTTTTGGCGCTGCCGCATACTTAGACAATCTTGCAAAAGAAGGTATAGAAAAAGGCCCACGGGCCATGCGTTTTTTACGAGGTTCTGAAAGATTACTTGGTAAAGTAGGCCAAGGTGCAAGAGATAACAAAGCCGGAACGATAGTAGGTGAATCCGCTTTAGGCGCAGGTGCGGTGTTTGGTGCGGGCGCAGCAGAAACGCAGTACCCGAACGAACCATTACCTAGAATAGGTTACGAATTTTTAGGAAGCGGCGGCGGGATGTTGCTAGGTGCCCCTCTTACTACACTTGTAGAAAACTTTGATGGTTTAAAGACCGGTTTTCGATCACTGAGCGATCAGTATCGCGCAGGCGGGGCCGGGCAAGTCCTTAATCCAGTTAAACAATACCGACAAGGTAGAGCCGTCACACGTATTTTAGAAATTTTAGAAGAAGCAGGGGAAGACCCAAAAGCAATAATCGAGCGACTAGAAGCCTCTTCTTTAAACGGGGTTTTATTAGACGAAGCGGGAAACCCCATAAAACTTACGGCTGGTGCGAAGTCCGGTAGCCCCGCATTGTTAGCCATTGAAAAATCTTTAGACCAACTTGGCATGGGTTTGGGTAAAGAAAGAACCGCTGGTGCAAAGTCTGCTATTTCGGCATTACGCACAACAATTTTGGCGTTATCTAATTCAGATGAGCAAGCTGCTTTACAAGCAGCCGCAGATATATCTGAAAGTGTCTTCAGAGCTAATTTAGATAACAACCTAAGACAAGCCACCGACCGTGTAGTTACCGCTTTTGAAAACATTGCTCCGGGTAAAGAGTCGAACATTCAACTATCCGAAAAACTTTACGATGTAGTATCTAATCAAATGGAGTTGGCTAGACGACAAGAAAAACAACTATGGAACAATGTTCCAAACGTAGAAATTACAAGTTTTGTTGATGAAGCAGGTGAAGCTACTAATGTTCCAAACTTTATAACGGTTTGGGAAAACACGTTTGCAACCGCCCCGCAAAGATACAGAGACAAATACATGACCAAACTCAAGTATTTGGGTGGTTTTGTTGATGACAAAAAAGCAGATTTAGGACTTCTTACAGATACTGATGGAAACCCAATACCTCCTACGGGCAATTTAACTACAAAAGATTTGACGTATATGCGTTCTTTAGCTTTGGATGAAGCTTCGGAAGCTATGGCCGCAGGAAACAGGAAAAGTGCTTCAATCGCTTATCAAATGGCTGATGCTCTTTTAAGAGATTTAGGTAACGTACCGCCAGAGCCGGGGCAACAAAACTTTAGAGCCGCATACGACCAAGCACGTGTTTACTCTAAAGCTCTCAATGATACGTTTACAAGAGCATTTGCCGGTGACGCGCTGGAAACAACCACGGATCGCGGCCTACGGATCGCGCCTGAATTGTTGGCTAACCGACTCCTACAGGGTGGTAATGACCCTACTTATTTACGGGTCCAACAAATTAATGACATCGGTACTTTCCAAATGGAAAACGGTATCGAAGGTGCGGAGCAGACGGTTGCTACACTTCGTGGCGTTCAAGAATCAATTTTGCGTAACGCTCGTGCAGAAGCTTTTAATCCAGAAACAGGAAAAATAAGTTTAGACTCTTTGCAAAAATGGATGGGTAAAAATAAAGATATTTTAGCCACGTTCCCCGCGTTGCGTGACGATTTATTAGACGCAGAAAAAGCAGCGATTTTATTAAACGACACTTCTCAAGCTGCAAAAATGCGGCAAGCAGAGGAAGCGGCTCAAGTAAGTTTTTATGACATTATGAATCCGGTAATGGGCGACGGCAGGCGTTTGCACGGAACTGAAAGTCCTACTACAGCTATTACAAAAGCAATAAATTCTAAAGCCCCTTACCGCAACTTAAATAGAATACTTGATCTTGTTGAGTCAACACCAGACGAAGCTTTACGCGAACAAGCGATGCGAGGGTTGCGTTCTACTGTTATGGAATGGGCCGGTACAAAAGCCGGTCTTTCAAGCTCTGGCACGTTTAGTCCCACAGTGCTTTATCAGCAAATGTTTAAACCTTTAAAAGGCTCTAAATCTGATTTAAGCCTTATGGATTGGATGGTTGAAAACCAAGTTATGGGTAAACAACAATCTAACTCTCTTCGCGAGTTCTTAACAGAAATGGTTCGGTTTGAAGCAGCAGAGGTAGATGGGTCTATTGGTGAATTAGTTGACCGTGCGGGTCCAATTTTAGATTTTTACTTGGCTATTTCAGGTTCTGCCATAGGTACAAGAATGCAAAAAGTATTTACTGGTGGTTCAGCAGGACCCGGTGCCATTACGGCGGCGAGTAAAGGTGCTGACACCATGCGTAACATTTTTGCAGACATTCCTGCTGCGCTACAAACAGATGTAATGTCCGAAATTATGCGTAACCCAGAGTTACTAGCAGCCATGATGCGTAAGCCACGAACGGATGCAATTGGCAAAAGACTTAGGGGTTACATTGGCGACACTTTGAAGAAGGGCGGTTTTAAACCAGTACGGTCTATCTTGCCCGGCACGGGACGTGAAATTCGTGAAGAAGTTGACCAGATGCTTGCGCCTGATGCTTTTGCTCCGCCTTCAGAACAACAAAACATGCCCTCAAATAACCAACAAGGGGCCCTTAATCCACCTGTTCAAACTCCCACCAAGAACAGTGGACCTGCACTTGGTCCGGTTAACCCTCCACCTGCTGCCGTTAAAACGGCGTCACAGGGATCAGGTCCTGTGGACCGGACTAAGTTTGCAGCTTTATTCCCAGAAGACCGAGAACTTCTCGGCATAGGTAGCTTAATGGGGCAAGTGTAATGAGTATTTTTGCAGAATATGGGGGCAGATCATCATATTACACGGCCAACGAACTGGATCGTTTGCAGAACCCTGAAAAATACAATTACACTCAAGAACAGTACGACGCTTTTTCGGCACAAGCACAAAGAAAGTTTGATGCCCGGCAAGCTGCGGATGACGCCTCGCAAGATGCTATTCCTTTTAGCTACGTGGGCCGCGGCTCTGGATCAACAAACCCGGCTTTTAGTTTTTCCGGATACAGTGGTCACACCAGCGGTGGTACTGCCGGAAATGTAAACTTAGGTGGTCTTGCTGGTATATTTGGCGGTGGATCAACCACAGAAACAACCGGTGGCAGCGGAGGAAACCAAGACGGTCCTGAACGAGGACCGGGTGGCAATCCACGTGAGCCGGAAGGCGAAACACAACTTAAAGCAGATGGCGGTGTAATCTACCCCGTACAACACATGGAGGCAGGCGGTATGATCGCATCCCCTTACGCAAACCCTATGAAAACACAGATGGGTCCTATTAAACCAACGCTGGTTCACGATGAAAATGTGGGTTTTTCAGTTCCGTCTAGGGCAGAACTACAAGGCTCAAGCCCCATGGGTGGTGTGGGTGGTATGTTCCAAAACATGCAACAACAGTTTGGTCAGCAGATGACTCAGATGCAGTCTTCACCGTTGAAGGTCTACAGTAATTACTTAAACGAGACTTACACAAGCCCACAAGCCGCAGAAATGCAGGCAAAAGTGACAGAGTTTGTGGACCTTGTAGATCAGGCAGAACGTGCGCACTTCGGTGCCGAAGAAAGCTTTGGTTATGGAAAACCACCCGTCCCAACACAAATGCCTATGATGCAGAATCATCGCGCAGTAATGCCTCAACCAATGATGCAGACCATGGGCCCCGGATCAATGGGTGGAGGCATAGCCTCTTTACCGCCCGCTTTTTAAAATGTTATGGCAGAGTTATCCGAAAACACGAATCTAACAATCCCACTCAAAAATATTTTGGGCATGATTGCTTTTACGGCTATTGCCACCATGGCGTACTTTTCTATCGAATCACGGCTCACGACACTAGAACACAGTGTTGAAATGACCGACATTGAAATAAAATCAAATTCAGAATTTAGAATTTTATGGCCACGCGGGCAGCTTGGTTCGCTACCAGCGGACGCTCGGCAGGACATGCTGCTCGAAGGATTAGAGCGAGACGTAGTAGAACTACGGGAAATGCAAGACAGGGTTCACGAGTTAACTATCCGTATCGGTACATTAGAAGCACTTTACGACACAAGCCAGTCTGAAAACACGAACTAAACATGGAAATAATGGACGCCATAGGGGTAGTTTGGCCCATAGCGGCGGCATTCGTGACTCTGGTAATTGTGCTTGCAAAAATGCACAGCGACATTGAACAGATAAAAGAGAAGATCAGAGTGTTGTTTGATCTATGGAACAAAAAGGACTAGCGAAGCCAGTCTTGAACGTCCTCACCCAACACCTGCCCTGCTATATCAATCTTACTACGCAAAGCCCCTAATATCTTTTCGTCAATAGTGCCCGGTGACACTAGGTCAATATAAGTGACCTTATTAGACTGGCCGATACGGTGCGCACGGTCTTCAGACTGTAGTCTAATCTCCAAGTCATAACTGTTGCTGTAGTAAATGACAGTATTAGCGGCTGTTAGTGTAATACCGTATCCACCTGTTTTAGGTTGACCCACAAAGAACCGCAAAGGGTTGTCCGGGTCTTGAAAGTCCTCAACGATCTGCTGGCGCTCATCTTGTGGAGTAGCACCATAATAGGTTGCGACCGATTCGGGCCCGAACCGGTCGCGCAGGGCATCAGCTACCTGTTGGATGTCGTGTGTATACGTCGCCCAAATGATTGCCTTACCCTGAAACTCTTCAGTGATGTCGAGTAATTCGTTCAAACGGTTACTTTTGACCGTCTGTATCTCACCATCATCTGGCTGCAAATGTCCGCAGCAAATCTGTTGTAATCTCATAATCTGTGTCAGCACACTCGCTGTCGTGGCTAACTCCCCGCTTTCTAGTTTCGCGAGCGCAAGCTTCTTCATCTGCATGTACAGCTTGACTTGTTCGGGGGTGAGGGAAACGTCCCTACGGATATAAACTTTGGCAGGTAGATCAAGGCAATCGACCTTTAGAACCCGGCTACTAAACCGGTCTAACTTTTCAGATAGTTCGTCTAAACGTCGGTAGCCCACAATCTGTTGGAAGCTGCGATGACCCATTTGGCGTTTCTGCACATTGGCGTACCGCGCTTGGAAAGCATAGTAGCTATTAAAGCCTAATGCCTTTTCGGCAAGGAAGTTACATTGGCTAAACAGGTCCATAGGGCTCTTAGTTATCGGAGAGCCGGTCAATACCCGGCGGTATTTAGCCCGTTTCTGTAAAGCTATGATGTTCTTCGTTCTCGCAGCCTTCCTGTTTTTAATTGTAGTTGATTCGTCAACAATGACAATGTTATCCGGGTTTTGATACAAGAACGCTACGGCTGCTTCTGTCCCACGTGGTGATGAAAAAGCCTCTGTATTCATAACAAACACTTTTAATTTAGGATCACGGTCCACGATAAAATCTTTTAAATCAGTCTCAAAACGCTGGGTCTTTGCGGGAATCCATCGCATAATGTGACGGGGGATGCGCTTTGGCAAATGTATTGGTACTTCACCTTTTACCCAGTTGTCATAGACCCCCTTTGGCGCAACGATAAGAGCGGCTTTAATTTTGCCCTTTTCATACAACGCGCCCATCGTGTCGATTGCTACTTTGGATTTACCTGTCCCCATTTCCATGAGTAACGCATAGAACTCCGCGTCCCACGACTCTTCAAAAGCTGTTCGCTGGTGTTCATATGGTTGGGTCTCATATTCGTAACTTTGCATTCTTGCCCCTATTTTTTAAAAACGCTTGACTTTCATATTGTATAAGATAATATCTGTAATTGTCAAGGCCCAAAGAGGTGCCTTTAACCACGAAAGGAGAAACACGATGAGTGACCTAGAAAGATTGATGGAGCAGGACTTTGAACAAACGAATGCTACATCTGTTGAGAAAATTGACCAGCAAGGGCTAACTTCGGTTGCCGCGTTGGCCAGAACAATCCGTGATAAAGAAGCAAGAATTTCTGATCTTGAGCAAACGCTTAAAGAACAGAAGAAGGAGCTTTTGAAATTAACGGATGAGGAGATGCCGTCGATGCTTGCAGAGATCGGTATGTCTTCCTTTGCACTAGATGACGGATCAACCGTCGAGGTTAAGCAAACCTATGGTGCGTCCATTCTCGTTGATAAACGTCCTGAAGCCTACGACTGGCTACGCGATCATGGGCACGATGACATTATTAAAAATACTGTCTTGTGTCAGTTTGGCCGTGGAGAGGACGATCAAGCGGGTGCCTTTGCTGCTTTTGCGCAAAAGCAAGGGTTTATTCCAGAACAAAAAACCGAGGTGCATCCTCAAACGTTACGTGCGTTTGTCAAAGAACGTTGCGAAGCAGGAGAGGATTTTCCGATGGAGTTGTTCGGAGCATGGGTAGGTCAACGCGCAGTAATTAAACGAGGTAAGAAATAATGACTAAGAAAAGCGAAGTAGCCGAAGCAGGCAAAAAAGATGTGGCAGTATTTAATCCTGCCATGATGGAACAGGATGCCGGAGCAGGCATGGACAACATGGGGACTGAAGACTTAGCTCTTCCATTCCTTAAAGTCTTGTCGGGTAACGATCCTGTGTTGGACGAAAATGAAACGGCACGTAAGGGTGATATATACAACACCGTTACTGGTATTCCGTACAAAGGTAAGGATGGGGTGCGAGTAGTACCCTGCGCTTATCAGCGTAGGTTTATCCAGTGGGCTCCGCGTGGCAGCGGAAGCGGTGCGCCCATGGCAATTTATGAACCGGGAGAAGAACGTCCAAAGACAGAGCGTTCGCCAGATGACAACAAGGAATATGTTGCAAATGGTGATGGGTCTTACATCGAAGAGACCCACCAACACTTTGTCCTTCTACTCAACGATGACGGGTCATACGAGACCGCCCTCATCGCAATGAAATCCACACAGCTTAAAAAGAGCAGAAAGTGGAATAGCATGATGGCGTCTCGCTCAATGCAAGGTCAGAACGGGCCGTTTACACCGCCCCGTTACAGCCACATCTACCACCTTAAAACGGTATCTGAGGAAAACTCCAAGGGTTCGTGGCACGGTTGGGAAATGTCCTGCGAAGGTGTCATTGAGGATGGCGCTCTGTATGCCCGCGCAAAGGGTTTTGCAGAGAGCATCACCGCAGGCGATGTTGTGGTGAAACATACGGACGACGAAGACGGCGGTAAATCAACACCGTTTTAATAGTCACGCGGCGGGGTACTTAGTGCCCTGCCGCTTTTTTTCCGTATGGGGGCACCAATGTCAGTAGAAAAATTTATGGCCATATTCGATGGCCTGAAGGAAGCCCACGGCTACTTCAAAATAGAAAACACAGGCGCTAATGGTAAAGCCAAAGGTAAGGCTGGCGTCCTACGTGAACCCCAAACGAAGAAGCTTTGGGAGAACCACCTGTCCGGTGAGGGCAGTGGATTGGGTATCATACCCATCAACGAAGACAACATGTGCAAATGGGGTTGTATTGACGTGGACCAGTATCCACTCGACCACAAGATGCTTGTCGATAAAATAAGAAAGTTAAAGCTACCTTTAGTAGTATGCCGGTCCAAGTCTGGTGGCGCACACTGCTTTTTGTTCTCAAAAGAATGGGTGCCTGCGAAGGATATGCAGAAGTCTCTGCAACATATGTCCGCGGCCCTTGGTTATGGCGAGAGTGAGATATTTCCAAAGCAGATTAAGTTGCACCTAGACCGTGGTGACGTTGGAAACTTTCTCAACCTGCCATACTACGATCACGAGAATGGTCTGCGATACGCAATATTAGACGATGGCACGTCTGCTGAACTAAATGAGTTCATAGACCTGTACGAAAAATATGCACAAACACCCGAAGAAGTCGTTAAGCTACAGATAGTAGACACAGGTGAAACGGACCTGATGAAAGACGGACCGCCTTGTTTACAGATACTTTGTAAGCAGCGCATTAGCGAGGGAGGTAGAAATAATGGTCTATTTAACATCGGGGTATACTTACGCAAGGCGTACCCAGATAGTTACGAGTCGGAAATCCTACGTTACAACATGGAGTACCTGTCTCCGCCATTGCCACTACCAGAGGTCAACATAGTTGCGAAGCAGCTAGACCGCAAAGACTACGCCTACAAGTGTTCAGATGCGCCGATCAACGCGCATTGCAACAAAGAACTGTGCCGCACACGTAAATTCGGCATAGGAGCCGCTGTAGCGGGCGCTACGATAGCGAACCTACGCAAGTATAACTCTACCCCTCCCGTCTGGTTTATGGACGTTAACGGCGAACCACTGGAGTTAGACACTGAGGCTCTGATGAGCCAACCCCTATTTCAGAAATACTGCATGGAGCAACTTAACTTCATGCCACGGTCCGTTGCCAAGCAGCAATGGGAAAGCCGGATCAGTACCCTGATGACTGAGATGCGCGACAACGAAAGCGCGATCATTGAAGTATCACAAGACGCCAGTATCAGCGGTCAGTTCTACGATTACCTTGAAGAGTTTTGCAGCCACCTACAGCAGGCGCAAGACAAAGAAGAAATACTGTTACGCCGCCCTTGGACCGATGAAGAGGAAGAAGTTACTTACTTCAGGCTCAAGGACTTTGAGAGTTATTTAAAGAAAAATAAATTCTTTGAATACAAGTCGCATAGGATTGCGCAGAGGTTAAGAGACATTAACGGCGATAGTATTGTATTAAAGATCAAGGGACGCGCAGTACGTGTCTGGAAGATACCGGCCTTTGATAGCACTGAGGTAGATTTAAAAACACCGTCCTTCTCTCAGGGGGAGGCTCCGTTTTGAGCAAGATTAAAAGTGCGCATTGGAGAAAGATGAGAGACCTCGATATTGTGGACATGATTGATAGACAACGTATGACCATGACCGCAGTAGCTAAGTTTTGGGGAATATCAAAACAGCGAGTGCAACAGATATATAGCAGGGAGAAAAAGAAGGATGTTTAGAATCTTTGGCCCTCCGGGTACAGGTAAGACCACGACACTACTTAACATGGTAGACAAGGCGTTGGAAGAAGGCACACCACCTGATCGTATTGCTTTTCTAGCCTTTACCCGAAAAGCGGCAAATGAGGCAAAAGAACGAGCGGCAGCACGTTTCAATCTGGACCCCAAGGAAGACTTAATATTCTTCCGAACGCTGCATAGTCTGGCGCTCACGATGTCGGACATACGTCCAGAGCAGGTGATGCAGGAAGAGAACTACCGTGAACTGAGCCGCACCATTGGTGTGGAACTGGGTGGGCAAAAGAACACGTCGATAGATGATGACGTGCCTAGCATGGTAGCCAGCAGTGATCCTATTCTTGGTTTAATTAACTTAGCCCGACTGCGTAAGGTAAACCTGCGCGATCAATACAACATTAGCTCTATCGAACAGGATTGGACCACAGTTAACTTTGTCGATAAGTGCTTGCGGGAATACAAAGAAAGCATGGGTCTGTTTGACTTTACCGATATGCTGGAGCAGTTTGCATTGGGCGGAGCTAAGTTTTGCCCGGAGTTTGATCTGTGTTTTTTAGATGAAGCGCAAGACCTGTCCCCATTACAGTGGGACATAGCGCATCTTTTGGATAGTCAGTCAAAGAAAATGTACTGCGCAGGGGATGATGACCAAGCCATCTACCGATGGGCGGGTGCCGACGTAGACCATTTTATTAACTTACCCGGTGGATCAGAAATACTGTCCCAGTCCTACCGGATACCTGCACGTGTCCATGACGTGGCGGAAAATGTCGTGCGTCGCATCGCCAGAAGATTTCCGAAAGCCTATAAGCCCCGTGAAGAACCCGGCAATGTGACGCGGATTACCACTATCAACTCGCTAGATATGGCGCAAGGGGATTGGTTGATTTTATCGCAGGCAGGCTACCAATTAACGCCAGTGGCCCACGACCTAAAGTCAAACGGCTACCTGTTCAACTACCGCGGCAGACGGTCCATCAGCGAAAAGATAAGCGAAGCCGTTAATGGTTGGGAGCAACTGCGACGTGGTAAAGAAATATCAGGCAAGGTTGCACGTGTCGTGTTTGGCTACATGTCGATAGGCGAACGGGTCACACGCGGCTATAAGAAGCTGCCGGGTGTAGCTGACGAAGACCTTTTAACTTTTGATAAATTAGTTTCCGATCATGGTCTGCTTGCAGATAAAGATATGATCTGGTCCGTTGCTATGGATAAGCTGCCCGCTACCGACCGCGCCTATGTCACGGCACTGCTGCGTCGGGGCGAGAAGTTTAATGGCATTCCCCGTATCACAGCGTCCACGATCCACGGATCAAAAGGTGGCGAGGCGGATAATGTCGTGCTGTTCACGGACCTCAGTCCAGCAGCGGACACACAATTCCAACAGAACCCGGATGACACACACCGGGTTTTTTACGTGGGGGTAACCCGTGCAAAGCAGAACTTATATATAGTAGATGCTGAAGATGTATCACGGAGCTATGACCTATGACAAAAATAACATTTAAACAGTATCTGGAAATGATGCGAGAAGCTGAAGATAAGCACGGCGCTGTTTTTGAACAAGAAATCTCTGAACGAGACTGGAACAACCCTCTTATCAAAGATGAGGAAATGCCCGGTCTTACTTTAACTTGGGACAAAGAACTAAACGAATGGTGCGTGTTCGGTCCCCTCAACCAAACGGTACATTAAAATGAAACGAGAGGAACTCCTGCGTCAAGCGGAGAAGCTTATCAATGGGCAACGCGCAAAGGATTATGGCGATGCACACCACAACCACAACAGGATAGCCGTTGGTTGGAACGAAATAATTAAAGGTGCAATCGCATCGCACGGTCATCTTACCGCGGCTCACGTGGCTTTGATGATGGATTGGGTAAAGACCAGTCGCTTAATAGAAACGATTGACCACACTGATTCGTGGTTAGACAAAGCAGGATACACGGCCCTTGGGGCAGAGTTCACTCATAAGGAAAACAAGAATGGCAAAACTACAAATGGCAATGTTCGCTCCAAAAAGTGAGTGGATACCTCCGCTAGAACTTCCGGACATTACGTCCGCGAAGAAGATAGCCATCGACGTTGAAACACGCGACCCGAACCTGAAGAAGCACGGTCCCGGTTGGCCAACAGGTGATGGTGAGGTGGTGGGTTACGCTATAGCAGTAGATGATTGGTCGGGGTACATTCCGGTTCGTCACTTCGGTGGTGGCAATCTGGATGAGAAGCAGGTCAACAAGTGGCTGAAAAAAGTATTCGAGTGTCCTGCCGATAAGATCATGCACAACGCGCAATATGATCTGGGCTGGATAAAGCAGATGGGTTTTCAGGTGAATGGCCGGATCATTGACACAATGATTATTGCCTCCCTGTTAGATGAGAACAGATTTAGCTACAGCCTGAACGCTTTGTCCTACGATCACTTAGGTAAAGTTAAATCAGAGAAAGGTCTAGTGGAGGCGGCGCGGGAGTTCGGTGTCGATCCGAAAGCAGAAATGTGGAAGATGCCCGCCATGTATGTCGGACCGTATGCGGAGGGCGATGCTGAACTTACCCTCGAACTCTGGAATTACTTCTCCGTTCAACTTGGCAAAGAGGGCTTGTGGCCTATCGCTAATCTCGAACTTGACCTCCTCCCATGTCTTGTTGACATGACGATGCGAGGTGTTCGGGTTGACACGGAGAAAGTCGAGCGAACGAGGGATAGTCTGCTCAAGCGGGAACGGGAAGTCTTGAAGGAGATCAAGCGCATCAGCGGTAGTAATGTCGAAATCTGGGCTGCACAGTCGCTCGCCAAAGCGTTCGATAAAGTCGGAGTCCACTACCCACGCACTGAAAAGGGCGCACCTAGCTTCACTAAACTCTTCCTCCAAGAGCATGAGCATCCCCTCGCGCAACTCGTCACCCAAGCTCGGAACCTGAATAAGACATCCGGCACCTTCATCAATACAATCATGAAGCACTGTCACGCTGATGGTCGAATACACTCCCATATCAATCAAATCCGCTCTGACGATGGAGGAACCGTATCGGGCCGCATCTCCATGTCCAATCCTAATTTGCAGCAAATCCCGGCCCGCGATCCTGAACTGGGTCCGATGATTCGTTCGTTGTTTCTTCCTGAAGAAGGTGAACAGTGGGCGGCCATTGACTTCTCGCAACAAGAACCGCGCATCTTGGTACATTATGCGCATGTATATGGTAAAACGCGAGGCGTTCCGTTAGAAGGTGCAGCCGATTTTGTGAAGGCGTACAACGACGATCCAGCTACTGACTTCCATACCATGGTGGCGGAGATGGCTAACATCCCGCGGAAGCAGGCCAAGACGATTAATCTAGGCATGATGTATGGCATGGGTGTGAACAAACTGTCCGAACAACTGGACGTGTCGGTGGAGGAAGCTAAAAAGCTGACGAAGCAATACCACGACCGCGTACCGTTTGTTAAAGGTTTGATGACCGGTGTCATGAATCGACTGAACGAGAAATCATCTGGCGGTTCGCTGCACTCGCTGCTGGGACGCAAGTGCCGGTTCGATCTGTGGGAACCCGATACGTTCGCCATGAACAAAGCAATGCCATACAAAGAAGCGGTTGACGAATATGGGCCCACGACCCGACTTAAACGTGCCTATACCTACAAGGCGCTCAATCGTTTAATCCAAGCATCTGCTGCGGATATGACGAAAAAAGCGATGGTCGATCTGTACAAGCAAGGCATTCTGCCCATGCTCCAGATACACGATGAGATTGCCATGTCGGTGAAAAACATCGACGAAGCAAACGCCGTGGCAAAAGTTATGGTGGATGCGGTGCCGCTCGAAGTGCCATCCAAATGTGACGTGGAAATCGGACCATCGTGGGGAGAGGCGAAATAAGTTTGACACGTATGCGATGATATGCGATATTCTTCGATTCAACACATTACGGAGAGTGGCACATGAAAATCGAACTGGCTTATTACGAGGTTATGGATGCAATCGAAAAGTATGTTTTTGAAAAGTACAACATGAAAGTAGATATGTATGAAGACACTGAGTTTTGCGAGACCGAAAACACTACTTTGATACGCCAACCAAAGAAACATAAAAACGGCAAGGATGTCAAAAACGAACACGGTTACATTATGTATGAAACCGTGGGTGAAGAAACAAAAATGACGGCTTTTAAACAATGTGATTCGTTTATATGCCATTTGTTTAGACATGACGATTGAAGACAATCTATATGATCCTGAAACCCTGCTTCGGCGGGGTTTTTCTTGCATTCTTATATATGTTCCTATATTATCGTAGATATATATTCCGGGGGCATCGGAGCAAAAAATGGACACAACACGTTGGAAAAGCATTCTCGTACCACGCGAGGTGTATGAAGAGATAAAAGAACTGTCAAAAGCAGAAGGCCGAACCATCGGCGGACAGCTAAGACTGGTCTTCGAGTGGTACAAAGAAGCCGCGAAACACGGCGCTCGAACCGAACAAGACGAGCAGCAAAGATGAATTACGACTTCATCGTGCGAGTAGTTGGTGGAGAAGGTTTCTTACCGGTAACGCGGGACAATCAAGGTTTCGGTTATCTACCCATCATCAAAGACGAACACGGTAAAGAAGTTTATCGGGGTGAGTTCAGACAATCCGCCGAAGAAGCGTTGGAAGATTGTAAAAATAGGATGCCAAGGATATGCGATTAAGTGTTGCTTATCCCATACATTGGACCTATACTGTAGCTGAACATGTGAATCATGTTCTCCGTAGTTGACCCTGACCCCAGTACGGTTGCCCCCGGCTGGGGTCATTCTTTTTTAGGAGTAGTAAATGGCAGATAAGATTTTTGTAAACGGGCTAAGAATACAAAAGCCACGCGACAATGCACCTGACTTCGTGAAAGCGAATATCAGCATAAACCGCGCAGAACTTCTGACATGGCTCACGGCTCAAACCGATGAGTGGGTAAACGCGCAAGTATTAGATAGTAAAAATAAACCGGGTAACTGGTATGTGGAGGTAGACACGTGGAAGCCGAAAAGCGAGTAAGCGACATCGAATGGTCTTGGGCGGTATCAACCATCAATAAGGTGGTCAACGAAGCTCTGGATAAAGCAGAGAACGACACGGACCTCAAACCCAAAGAACGGCTGCAACGATCCCTAGAGATCGAAAAAGCATGGCAACGGATTTTACAGGGCTAACCCTAGAAGCCCTCGCATTTATGCTTTTCGGAGCATTTATGGGAATAATGTTCCGGGGTGCGTACTTGATCGTTCAAGACAAAGAACGAGAGTTTCAACGACGCAAAAAATTAAGAGAGGAAAACCATGAAAGCACTACTAACCATAGATGAAGTCTGCGAAATCGCAGGCGTATCCAAGCCAACCGTGTACCGTAAGGTCAAACTAGGCGAGTTCCCAGCACCTACCAAAGTGCCAACAACCGCGACCCGCGGACCAAAGCTCGTTAACCGTTGGAAAAAAGGCGCAGTCCTAGATCACGTCAAAGCGCATAGCGCAGCAGACGCCGTGGCTAACCCACCCATAGAAGATACCGATACACACTGGTATGAGTACGCTTCCCCCGTCAAAACACCATGGACCGAAGAACATAAGTATTCGATCATGGCTGTAATAGGTGGATTGCTTGCAGGATTGGCCGTCTGGATTTTTAAATAACAGGTGGCCCGACCCCCGGTCTTTGATCCCAGAATGCGCGAACGCAAACCGGCTTTAGGAGTGCCAGAGGCCGGGCCGATGGGGATTATGCAACATTTTTAGACAGTGGCCCACCCCCAAACGTTAAGGGGATGCAGGCAGGAAGCCCGCGAGAGGGTCGAAGAGGGTGGACCAAGACTCATTATGCAACATTCGCGGCTCACGGTACATATTTAACGGCGTTTCTGTATATATAGAGATATAAATAGAAATAAATATTTTTAGTGAAAATAGCCGTAACCGGTGTAACCGTGTAACCGGAGCGGTTAAACCCTTGTTATATATAGAGATATAAGGTTACATAAGTAGAAAACAAATAAGTAACCGTACAAAAGTTTATGTAACCAAAATAGCAAGATTGCGTATAAGGGCTCAAAAAGTTTTTTCATTTATTTTTATTTTCTTGTCTATATATACTAAAGCGGGCTAAGTTGTGGCAAACTATCGGTTAATAACTGGAGAATTAAAATGCCTGCACCTAAGTCCCAACCACCTGCTGTAAAGAAGAAGGCAGGAAGGCCCAGAGCAACGAAAGCACAACCTTTGACCCGCAAGCAGGAACTGTTTGTAAAAGAACTGGTTTCTAAAGATGGGCAGATCACAATGAGGGAAGCTGCTGTTAATGCCGGTTATCCCGTAAGCTCCGCTCACACTAGAGCGTATGAGCTAACCAATCCGAACATCAGCCCGCACGTAGTACATGCTATTCAAGCTTATCGTGCAGAACTGGATGAAAAGTTTGGAGTCAACTACCAACGCCATTTGCGAGACCTGCAAACCATTCGTGATATGGCTTTAAACAACGGCGCATATAGTGCAGCCGTCCAAGCCGAATACAGACGTGGGCAAGCGCAAGGCGACATCTATGTAAGTAAGAGTGAAATAAGAACTGGCAGCATCGACAGTATGAGCAAAGATGAAGTCCTGAAAGCACTCAAGGAGATAAAACAAAGCTATGCCCCGATCACTATCGACGTTACTCCCGAAGGAGAGAGCAATCCCCAAAACCGCGACAAAGCGAGAGGCCGACTTCTGGAGGCAGATGAAGACGGGGATGGAGAAAACCGAACGCAACATTAAAGCAACCCGGTTAGAAACGTGGGCAATGCCCGGAGTGCCGGACGTGGTTTTACTGGATGAGTTTGGCAATTTTCACTTTGTAGAACTGAAAGCAACCGCAGGCAACGCGGTAGATTTACGACCCCACCAAGTTGCATGGCTAACTAATCATGGGCACGGCAGTGTTTGGGTCATGGTTAAAAAGCACAAAACAAAAAACCAACCAGAACAATTGTTTTTGTTCAAAGGCGCGGATGCGGTAGATTTAAAAATGGAAGGTTTGAAGGTGAAGCCTTATCACCATGTAGCTGGTAAAGTAGACTGGACCGAAGTTTTTACCTTGATTTGTCCCACAAGATCGCATACAATCCCATAGTCAACAACCCTATGGAGGAACCGACATGTTTATATTGCGTTTTATTAGTCGTTTGATTTACGGATCGGAAGCGATAGAAAATTTTGAAAAAAAACAACGCCAACCAAAACCACAGCGCCGACCGCAGCAGCGTGTTAAACGTAGGCGCAAATAAAAAAGTAAAAAATTAAACCCGGTTGACGCCGGGTTTTTTATTGGGTAAGGTATGCGATAAATCTTATATCAACTATGGGGGCAACCATGTTAAAGACAGTAGAAATCAGTAGAGCAGAAAAAACCAACGGGATCGCAGTAACCTATCGCGCAGGCAATGGCGAAAAGTATGCGACCTGCCCGGCATCTTGCAAAATGAATTGCAGCGGTAAAGGTGCGCAGGAAATTGACGCAGATTATTTTGATGCGTTATTAGATGCGGTTCCGAATAAAGGCCAGTCTTTTACCTATACGCATTTCAGTTGGAACAAATGGGCCGACAAATTAAAGCCGGGTAAAACGGTGGTTAACTTTTCTGCGGATACTTTAGTAAGTGCTGCCGCAGCATCGCGAGCGGTTCCGACCGTTGTAGTGCTGCCGGAATCCGAATGGGAGAACGGGAAAAAAACCAGCGCACCATTATTTGGTCGAACTAATAACCGCGGCGACTTTATAGTTTCGGACCGGGTGCCGGTGGTTCGCTGCCCCGCAGAATACCGCGACGGATTTAGCTGCCGCGATTGTGGCAACGGCGATCCACTTTGCGCACGTTTGGACCGGGATTTTATTATCGGCTTTACTGCGCACGGTGCCAGCAAGAAAAAAGCAGCGGACCCGGATACCCGCGGCGGATGCTATGCCGACGGCGGAAACGTTCGGCTACATTGGGACGCCACCAGCAACCACCACCAGCCCGATGAGACCGACGGCGAAAAGCTTAAAAGGTTTGCCAAGTCTTTACCGCCGCGCAGTATTATCCGCCATCACGTCGCCGGGGATATTGGAGCGGAATAACTTTTTAAAATATTAGCTTGCACCATATACAATTTTATGGGATATTATGGGGGACGGGAGCAATTCCGCCCCCGTTTTTGTTTTTACGGAGAACATAATATGACTTATACAACTAACGCATTCGCGCATGGCATTGGCAATTCTGCTGTTTCATCACAATGGTTTAGCCGCCCGGACGATCAAAAGTTTTTGACGCTCGATAATATGCTTTCGTTTAAAAAGAACGATGCGCAACGCATGACAAGCCGAACGGTTGACACTCACAAAATCCAGATTGTTGGCGAGTTCGACGAAGCAAACCCAAGCCGCGGCGATTTGAGAATTGAATATGCCGACGATAATAACCGGGACCACGTTAACACCCCGACCAATTGGAGCTTTGGCCAATTGTCCCAGCTATCGGGAGCGCCTGCCGGATACCTTAAAGACCTGCCCGCACCATTGGCGGCGGACTGTATCCAATGGGGTTTGCGCTATAACCGTGGCCGTGAACTGGTCAAGGTATACGGAAGCCAAGCCGATGGCGGCGACTTACGTGCGGCGACTGGTCCAGACTATGGCCGCATTTATGATTGGGAAATCTTGGAGCCGGTTAAAAAACTGGTGGACGCATCCGGCGGACGTTGGAAAGTGCCCGGCATGATGACGGGAAGCCGTGACGGTTTAGCCGTTTACGATCCCGACGTGCCGGTGACGATGGATACAACTACATTATTCGCCAGCGACCGCGACGTTTTTGTTTTCTTGGTAGATGATCGCAACCCTATCGAAGTCGGTAAGCTGCCGAACGGCGAGCCCGATTTGATGTTCCGCGGGTTTTACGCTTGGAACAGTGAAACCGGTAGCAAGACGGCAGGCATTGCCGCGATGTATTTGCGTGGGGTTTGTATGAATCGAAATCTCTGGGGCGTTGAAAACTTTCAAGAGATCAAGATTAGACATACCAAATTCGCTCCGGATCGTTTCGCGATGGAAGCCCGCCCAGCATTGGAAAGCTTTGCGCATGGATCAACTGCGACGTTTGTCGAAGGCGTCCAAGCCGCGAAAGCCGCCAAGATTGCGCACGATGATGAAAGCCGTTTGGAGTTTTTAAGCAAGCGAGCCGGATTATCTGGACGCATGGCGAAAGCCGCGAACGCTCGACACTTGAAGGAAGAGGGCCGCCCAGTCGAAACCGTTTGGGATGCCGCGCAGGCTATTACCGCAATAGCGCGAGACATTCCCCACCAAGATGCCCGCATCGAAGTGGAACGAAAAGCCGGTGCGCTACTGGATAAAGTCGCCGCATAACACCAACGACAACGCAAAACGAAAGCCCGCCATTGTGCGGGCTTTTTTGTTGGGGGTTTACTTTCTATAAAGTTATCCCATATAATCCCATACGACGGCGGGCAAGCCGTTTAACTTTAACCTACGGAGAATTAACTATGATCGAAGTCAAAACAGATATTAATTACTTGGACCGTCTTGCGGCGGATAGCATCGAAGCCGGACGCGACGCAACCGGCGCGGATATTAGAGCGGCGGCGGTGGATATTAAAAACTTGAAAGAATACGCCGACCGGCTGGAGCGCAGCATTAACGAAATGAGCGCCGAAATTCAAACCCTGCGCGATGCGAGCGGCGACGATATTATAACCCTGCTGGATCGCCGGATTGATCGCGCTATATCCCAGCGGCTGGAAACAGAAAACACCAGCGACGAAACCATTCGCGAAACCGTGCGGGATATGATCCGCGACGGCGACGTGAGCGTGAGCTTGGATTATTCAAACGTCGAGCTTGAATTAAGTTTGGAGGTTTAACGATGGTCGTCACTACTCGTAAACAACGCGAAGCACTGGCCCGTAAATGGCAGCAAGATCCGCAGGGTTTAACCTACCGACAATTTCGCGCCACCGTGTTGGGCGGCTGGGACTGTATAATGGTCCGCTGGTGTGGGATGTGGCTTGGAATTGAGCCCGACGGATACACCCACAGTTAACACCAAACCAGCGCCACCGAAGCCCGCCATTGTGCGGGCTTTTTTTATGGGGTTTTACTTTTTGAAAAGTTATCCTATAATATCGCATATGGGGGGCAATCAAGCCGCCCATACTACGGAGTATATAATATGGAAAACGTTCACACTTTAAACGTCCGCCCGTCGGACATTCTACTGGATCGGGTTTTTAACCCTGCCGGTGATGACAACCTAAACAGGGCAACCCCTGCAAATTTGGCGGAGGCCTGCGGGATTATCCCCGACTTTTTCTGCCAAGCTTGCATTGAAGCCGAGCCGCTAACACTGGACGCCATCGCGGCGGGCATGGATAACGCTTATCAAATGGGCGGCTTTGCTTATCCATTCGGCGGCACCATTGACGACCACAACGGGACGTATCTAAGCGAATGGCAGGACGACGACGATTTGCCACCGCTGGCGCGTTTCATCTTCGAGGGCTTCGAGCTTTTCGTTTATGAGTACGGGATCGCCGCAATTCGCGACCGTGCAACCCGTGAGACTAAGATCGCGAGGTTTGACTAATGGAAGCCGCAAAGCAAACCGAAGAGCAAACCACCGCGCAAGCCCTGCTGTTTCAATTGCAATGGATCGGCGTAATGGGGATGGCTGGCCGCCAAGACGAAGCCGACGCGGCATACGTTAAGGCGCAGAAACTAGCGCAGCAACTGGTGGACGCTGGCCACTAGCGCCACCGATCCGCCGACACTAAGCCCGCCACCGTGCGGGCTTTTTTATGTCCGTGTTAAACAGTTAAATACGGCGGGCCCCGCCCCGCGCACCAGTTCCCAAACCTACGGGCCGCGATCCCCAGCCGGTGGCAGTTATCCGCGACGCGCTGGCCGCTGGCCGTGGTCCCCGATCCCAGCCCGTGGAAGTTAAACCCCAGCCGGTGGAAGTTAAACCGATGACTTCCAAGCGTGGCCGGTCGCCACCGATCCGGGGCCGCTGGCCGTGATCCATTGCCCCGGAACATTGCGCAGGGTCCCCCGGCTATCGGGTCAAATGCCGTGGCCACCGATCCGGGAGCTGCGCCGCGCCGACCGCGCACCCACGTCCGCCGTACCGGGGCTAGGGCCATGTTTCTCGCAAATAATTACCATATTTTTTGAATCAGAATTAACTGTCTTATATTTGTGCTTAAAATCGCATATAATGCGTGGTATGTTCCACGTGGAACATCGCAAATTGTTTCACGTGAAACATTAAAAACTGCGTATGAAAAATTAGCTAGGGACCCCTATGAGTACAGCGCAAAACACGTTGCTAGAAGACAAAAAACTGAAGCTTGAGCTACGGCTCGCGCAGCTTGAAAAGAACGAGCAGTGCCGTGATGATTTTTTAACTTTCGTAAAAACCGTTTGGCCGGACTTTATTGCTGGCCGTCACCATAGAATCATTGCCGAGAAGCTGGATCGTGTTGCTCGTGGCGAGTTAAAGCGTCTAATCATCAACATGGCACCGCGGCACACGAAGTCTGAGTTCGCATCCTTTTTGTTCCCGGCGTGGATGATGGGCCGTAACCCGAAAATGAAGATCATTCAGGCGACGCACACGACAGAATTAGCGGTTAACTTTGGTCGTAAGACAAAAAACATGATTGAAAGTGACGATTTCAAGGATATTTTCCCTGAAGTTAAGCTTGCTGCGGACAGTAAGGCCTCTGGTCGGTGGGACACGAACAAAGGTGGTATGTACTATGCGGTAGGTGTTGGCTCGAACTTGGCTGGTCGTGGTGGTGATTTGGTGATTATTGATGACCCGCACTCGGAACAGACGGCGATGAGCAACACTGGCTTTGATGATGCGTGGGATTGGTACACAGGTGGTCCTAGACAGCGTTTACAACCGGGCGGGTCAATAGTTATTGTTCAGACCAGATGGTCTGAGAAGGACATGACGGGCCAATTATTACGTGCGATGGCAAAAGACCCGTTGGCGGACCAATGGGAAGTTGTGGAGTTACCGGCAATTTTTGAGGATGGGACTCCGTGCTGGCCTGAGTATTGGAGTTTGGAGGATTTGACCGCGGTAAAGGCGTCGATTCCTCCGTCTAAGTGGAACGCGCAGTATCAACAAAATCCTACGGGTGAAGAGAATGCGATCATTCGACGCGAGTGGTGGCGTGTTTGGGAGCCTGAAAAGATTCCGCAATTGGAATATGTGATACAAAGTTACGATACGGCTTTTAGTAAAAGGGAAACGGCGGACTATTCTGCGATTACTACGTGGGGTGTATTTTATCCGAACGAGGGTGGTTCGGGTCCCAACCTGATCTTATTAGATAGTAAAAAGGGACGTTGGGATTTTCCTGAGTTGAAACAAGTTGCGCTTGACAACTATAAATTTTGGGAACCAGATACAGTTATTGTTGAAGCCAAAGCTAGTGGTATGCCGTTGACACACGAGTTAAGAAATATGGGTATACCAGTTGTTAACTTTACACCGAGCCGCGGTAACGATAAGGTGAGTCGAGTACATAGTGTATCGCCATTGTTTGAAGCAGGGATGGTTTGGGCCCCCGACGAGACTTTTTCGGACGAGTTAATCGAAGAAGTGGCTGCTTTTCCTAATGGTGAGCATGATGATTTGGTGGATAGTATGACACAGGCGCTTATGCGCTATAGACAAGGAAACTTTGTACAACTGCCAACAGATGACTGGGAAGATGACGAAAACCATGCTAAAGTGAAAGCGTATTATTAACTTTTTTTTATGGAAGGCCTGCAAATGAATAGTGCCGCGGTAAATCTTGGAGCGGGCGGATTTGTCTCCTACTTTGAGGACGGCGGAGCTACGGTCGTTTTAGAAGAGGGTCAACCTGTTGATCCACAAATAGAACAAGAGTTCGATGAACGCGGTGTAGGTACTTTTTTCCTAGAACAATATACTCCTTTTGCTTCACCTCCTGAAGGCGGCCAGTTCGATGCCGACAAACAGTCTGAGATAAGAGCGTCTGGTAATCCGGGTTCCGCGGCCCGCGAAACATACTACCCGGAAGGTAATACTTTTTACGAAACCCTACAACAAGACTACGACTATCCGTTAGTTCAAGACCCTATAGAGGGTCCAAATCGTCATGGTCGGCCAGCCGGTCGCCAAGATTTACCCACCCCTCAAGAACTAGCGGACACTCGTGGGCACATGTTGGGTAGTGCTTTGATGGCCGCGGACTACGGCCCAAAGACCGCAATGACGGTAGGAAACCTTGGAGAAGATATTGGTTTCTCAAATCGCTTACACCGTGCTATGGATAAGCGGAACAATGCGGTAGGTATTTCAATTTTTAAAGCGGCTGGTATAGATGCGACACCTGCTCAGTTGGCAAAGATGGTGGACGCAAAGATATTTAAACAGCTAGATGTAATTATGGGACGTACTGCGAATGATCGTAGTTTTAAGAGTCCCGAGAAGGGCCCCGATCTCTATATACCCAGAGATCAGTACGGTTACTTCATATCGGAATATTAGGAGTAGCAATGGCAAATGGTAAACCAAACGCAGGATTGATGGACGTACCATCACAGTTAGACCCGGAAGATTTAGCGGCTGAAGTAGAGATTGAGTTGCCGGATAGTGCTAACGTGGTTATGGCAGACATTGAAGCTGAAGATGTTGGCTCCATTGAGATAAGCCCAGAAGATGATGGCGGTGTCATCATTGATTTTGACCCACAGGACCAGCGTGGTGTCAGTGAAGATTTTTATGCTAACTTGGCAGAAGAGATGCCAGACAGAGAGTTGGCACGTATTTCCAGTGATTTGTTAGGTGAGTTTGATGCTAACAAAGCAAGTCGCCAAGAGTGGGAAGATGCTTACACTAACGGTCTGGAGCTTTTGGGCTTTACTTACGATGAGCGCACTCAGCCTTTTCGTGGAGCCTCCGCAGTAACACATCCACTGCTTGCTGAAGCTGCCACACAGTTTCAAGCGCAAGCTTTTAACGAGCTTTTACCTGCTTCGGGTCCCGTCCGTACTGTAGTAATGGGCAAAGATTCGACTTCTAAGAACCAGCAAGCCAAGCGTGTACGTCAGTTCATGAACTACTACATCACGAGTGTGATGGAAGAATACACACCTGATATGGATCAGATGTTGTTTTATCTCCCATTAGCCGGTTCTACGTTTAAAAAGACTTATTTTGATGAAACGCTAGGTCGTGCGGTATCTAAGTTTGTCCCTGCGGAGAACTTGGTTGTCCCGTATGAGACCTCGGACCTCGAAACATGCCCTAACATTACGCAAGTGGTGCGTATGTCGCTTAACGATCTGCGCAAACGTCAGATTGCAGGCACGTATTTAGACGTTGAGGTTCTCCCTGCACAGAAAGAAATGTCTGATTTAGAGGGTGAAATGGACCGTATCGAAGGTATGGAGCCTAACCAGATAGATTATGACTGCACAATTTTAGAATGCCACGTTGATTTAGATTTGGAAGGTTACGAAGAGCTAGATACTGACGGCGAACCTACAGGAATTAAGATTCCTTACGTTGTAACGATTTCTGAGGACAACGGTCAAATTCTTTCGATTCGTCGTAACTACCAAGAAGACGACGAGTTAAAGAAAAAAATACAATACTTCACCCACTTTAAGTTTTTACCGGGATTTGGTTTTTACGGGTTAGGTTTAATACACACTATTGGTGGTTTGTCACGAACTGCCACAGCGGCTTTGCGACAGTTAATCGACGCCGGTACGTTGTCCAACCTCCCAGCAGGCTTCAAGGCCCGCGGACTACGGATCAGGGACGATGACGATCCGTTGCAGCCCGGTGAGTTCAGAGATGTGGACGCACCCGGAGGGGCTATACGTGACAGCCTTATGCCGTTGCCATTTAAGGGTCCTGACCAGACGTTATTTCAGTTGTTGGGCTTTGTTGTAGAAGCCGGTCAGCGTTTTGCGACGATCACGGACCTTAAAGTAGGTGATGGTAATCAGCAGGCTGCTGTTGGTACAACCATTGCTATGATGGAGCAGGGTACTCGTGTAATGAGTGCTGTGCATAAGCGTTTGCATTACGCAATGAGGCAGGAGTTTAAAATTCTTGCGCGTGTAATGTCAGAAAGTTTGCCACAACAGTATCCGTATACGGTGCCGGGTGGCGATGAAACTATCATGCGAGAGGACTTTGATGACCGTGTAGACGTAGTTCCGGTCAGCAATCCTAATGTATTTAGCCAAGCGCAACGTATTATTATGGCGCAGACTAAACTACAACTGGCGTCACAAGCGCCGGAGCTTCACAATTTAAACGAAGTGTATCGGGACATGTACGAGGCACTTGGCGTAACTGACGTTGACCGTATTATGAAAGCGGTTCCGACAGATGAGCCTGTACCTATTGATCCGGCACAAGAAAACATTAATGCTTTAGACATGTTAGAGCTACATGCTTTTGAAGGACAAAACCATCAGGCGCACATTACTGCGCACTTGGTATTTGGCGCGTCGCCCATGGTTGGTGGTATGCCGCCTGTTGCTATAAGCTTGCAGAAGCATGTTATGGAACACGTACAAATTGCAGCTAAAGAACAAGCCGCTGTTGCCTATTTACAACAAGTGCAACAAAAAGGTGGCCAACCTGCAACAGATGACGAAATGTTAGAAGTTGAGAAGATGACTGCTCAGTTTGTAGCAGAAGGCTTGCAGCAGGTTAAACAACTATCTGGCGAACTGTCAGGTGCTGGGGCCCCTGATCCGTTGGTTCAGCTTAAAGAGCAAGAGCTACAGATTAAGGCACAAGGCGATCAGGCCGATCAAGCGATTGACCAAGCCAAGGTTGAACTTGATGCACAGAATCAGCAGATGCGTGGTTCGCAGTTTGACAGGCGTTTGGCTTCACAAGAAGCACAAACACAGGCACGTATCCAGTCTGCGATGGAGCGTGAGATATTGAAACAAAGAGGAGATAACCAATGAAGGGTAAAGTAAAAGTAAACGGTTCAGCACCGAAAAACCCACCAAAGCCGGTGGAGTATGCACAGATTGATAAACAGGGTCGTATTCCCTACGGCAAGACTGCAAATGTCTCTGTACCAAAATCTGTTGTAGATTATAATGGCGCATCGCCTACCAAAAGAGAAACCGCTCGTGGCATGGGTGCCGCGAAACGTGGTGGTAGTTACATAGGTTGTTAAGATGCCGTTAAAGAAAGGTAGTAGCAACAAAACAAAAAGCCAGAACATCAAGAAGTTGATGGACGAAGGCTATGAACAGAATCAAGCAGTTGCTATTGCTTTGTCTAAGGCTGGGGAAACGCCTGCCAAGCGTATGGCACGTGGCGGAATGGTAAAGGGTTTTAGCCCAATTGCGCGGCCACAACGTTTTCAAGGAGTTTTTTGATGGCACGAAGAGGAAGAGGCAAAATAAAAGAGCCTCGTATACCAACAACTAAAACGGCACCAACCGTAAAAAGAACACCTATTAATGTTGCTGAAACGGGCATAGATTTTAGCGCGGTTATGCCGTCGCCAGTTGCTCCATCACCTGCTGTAGCGCCTACGCCTGCTCCACCTCCGGCGACTCCGGCACCTGTACCGGTTCCACAAATTGATCCGGCTGTTCTGGCTCAGATACAACAACAGTTTAATTTGCCAGCGCCTGTTGCTCCACCGGCACCGGTAGAAATAGCACCACCGCCTGCGCCTGTGGCACAAGAGTTTTCGTTACCGCCTCGGAGAATATCGGAACCTGTTTCTCAGCCAGCCCCTGTACCTGAAGCTGTTCAGCCACCGGCAGCAGTAGCACCACCTAGAATTGAAGAACCACCAAAGGCACCGGTAGCGCCTCCTGCACCACCGGTTAAAGTGCCGTTACCTCCTGTTCAAGATACAGCACCGGTAATGCCGCCTCCTTTGCCAACACCTGTAAATCCCCCAAAAGTTATACCGGGTGAGTCAGGCCCTATTATTGCAAACCCGAACGAGCCTATTGCTCCACCACCTGTTCAGGTTCCACCACCTGTAGTGCAACCGGCCCCGCCGCCTCCGCCACCACCGGCAGCGGTAGCTCCACCGCCACCGGCAGTACCTGAGATTTCTCCAGAGGTTTTAGCGCAGATACAACAACAATTTAATATTCCGGCTGCGCCACCGCAACCGCCTGTAGCGCCCCCTGTACAAGTGCCTCCACCGGTTATGCAACCTGCTCCGCCACCGGCAGCAGTAGCACCTCCACCCCCGCCTGTTCAGGTTCCACCACCTACTTTTGTAGATGAGTTTGAAGAGCCTTTGAACATGGACGGTATGCGTGGTGGTATTGGTAGTTTGCCGGAGGCTCCGCCAGAAGCAGTTGCTCCACCGCCTGTGCAAGTACCGCCACCTGTCGTACAACCAGAAACACCTACAAATCAACGTTTCACGGCAGAAGATTTGGTTAGCCAATACAATAATTCTCCGGGCGCACAGGACTTTAGCTTAACTGCTACATACGACCCTGCGACTAATACGTTTACTGAAGACGTAAGTGCTTTTGGGTTTGAAGGAGACGCTGCTACTAACACATACACTCCTGAAGAGTTTATAAATAAACTAGGTTATGAGTCGGCTAATACATCGTTTACGCCTCCTCCAGACGCCTTAGTAAACATGTATAACAACTCGCCGGGCGCACAGGACTTTAGCTTAACTGCTACTTATGATCCGGAAACCAATACCTACACTGAAGACGTAAGTGCTTTTGGTTTTGAAGGCGATGCCGCTACCAACACGTATACGCCTGAAGAGTTTATGGACAGGCTGGGCTACGGTGATCCGCAGCCTGCGCCTGAACCCGCCGTAACACCTACAATTGATCCGTCTTTGTACAGTGATCCTGAATTAGGTAGAGGTGTTGAACTCGGTTTTGGTGATACTCGTGGGGGGTCGCCTATGAGCCCCAGAGAACTAATGGGTTCTAACTATATTGAACCTAGAGATGGTCTCGGTCAGGTGCCTCCCGGTCAAAGAGTAGATGTAAGCGAGCCAACAGGCATTGAAACCATGGCCGAGTCTGTAGGACAAGGTGATTATCTTGGTGAAAGCACCGATACCATATCCTTACCTGACGGCAGCACCTTTGATCTAACTAACTTAGATTTAAGTGGTATCGACATAGGCGGATTTGGCAGTATGTCTGAAGGGTTTGACTTAAATAATGTTAATGTCGGCGGCGTAGACCCTTCTTTGTATAGCGATCCAGAATTAGGTGGAGGGACTCGTGGAGAACCTTTACCGGATACAAGGGGTGGCGGACCGGGCTTTGATCCATTTGCGGGCGTTACTGGCGGGCTTGGTCCCGGTGGTTACGGTCCAGAAGGTGGTGGTTTTTCACCGGAAACCGAACCAGCATTTAACCCGCCACAAGGCGCTGTAGATGAAGCGGTTGGCACTACCTACACCCCAGAGTTTGCATTTGACCCCGGTTTAGATTTTAGCGGCCTTGATCTATCAGGTTTAAACCTTAACCTTGGAGAAGGGTTTGACGCCAACGGTTTTGAAGGAGACTTTACCTTTGGTGGTCCCGGACAAGGTGGTCCTAACGGTGGACCCGGAATGGGCAATGGTCCCGGTAATACCATGGGTAATCAAGGCGGTGACCAAGGGAACCAAGGCGGTGATCCGTACAACCCCACCGTAAACGACACGGACAACCCGTATCCATTTATTCCGGCAGGCATTGACACCAGTCAGATGACACCGGACATGCTTGCAGGACTTAATACGTTTTATGAAAACGGCGGTGTTGAAGGACTTAACTTAAACCTCGGAGGCTTGTTCGGCGGCAGTTATACTGGACCGGTTGGCACAGGCTCCACGGGTGGCAGCTATACGGTAGACCCTGTAGACCCTGTTGGAGACTTAGGTGTAGGTGATGATACCGGCGACGCGAGCGACCCTATTGACGTGACTACACCCTATGTTCCGCCTAATGTTCGTTCAGCCAGTTCGTATGGTTTGACCGGAGTCACACCAACAAGGCCTGTTGGCCCTAACCCCTTCCAAAGACCCGAATCACAACAGGGGCTGGGTTCGTTAGCTGGGGGTGGTTAAAACTATCGACGACCTATGTAAAATTATGTAAAGTTAATTTAACTTTTTACTATTTTATGTAGGGGCAATTTTATTTGTTAGCTGAACTAGCCGCTTTTAACGCAGGCTTTGCCGTAGTAAAACAAGTCGTGGCTAATGGCCGCGATCTTTCTGATGCCATGGGCGCTATCGGAAAGATGGTGGGTGCCAAAGAGGACCTTAAACGTCGGGGCGATAAGAAAAAGAACAGTTTGTTCTCTGCGTTGGGTGGTAAAACAGAGGATGATTTTGAAGAGTTTATGGCTCTTGAAAAAATCAAGACAATAGAAACCGAATTAATTTCGATGATGCGCTTGTACGGTCGGCCCGGATTGTATGATGACTGGGTTCGTTTTCAAGCCGAAGCTCGTAAGAAACGTAGACAAGAAGCTTTGGAAATTAAAGCTCGTAAAGCTAGAAACATGGAATATTTAGGCTGGGCTATTGCAATTACCATGATCGTAGGTGGCTTTGTTGGATTAATGTTTTGGGTAAAATGGTTAGCCGCCTAAAAAGTAATAAGACTCTTTATTTATATTCCGTTTAGATATAAGATAAAATGTGTAAAGTCGCAGGAGGCTATTTATGTTACAGCAACTTATAGGTCCTGTTTCAGGATTGTTAGACAAGTTTATTGAAGATAAAGATCAAAAAGCAAAGCTGGCCCATGAGATTGGGACCATGGCAGAAAAACATGGGCAGGAGATTGCCCTTGCGCAGATTGCGCTAAATACCGCTGATGCTAAAGGTAACTTTTTCCAATCTTCTTGGAGACCTTTATGCGGGCATGTTTGCGTTCTTGGTTTAGCCGTCAATTTTTTAATTTCTCCAATTGCCGCGGGTTTTGGCATAACAGTGCCACAAGCGGACATGTCAGTAATGATGCCTGTGTTGATGGGAATGTTGGGTCTAGGGGGACTCAGATCATTCGAGAAAACTAAAGGTGTTGCTAAGTGAATAAGTTAAAACTCTGGGCACAAAAATTTAGCGAAGCGTGGACCGCTTGCATGTTGTGTATGGTTCAGGGTGATCTGACAGTGCTGACATTGAATCACGCACTTACCGCCTCTAAAACAGGAAGTATTGCGGGTATTGCTTTTGTAATTACCACTACGTTTGCTTCTATAAATAATAAGTGGGCTAACTTATGGCTTACAGGTTTGTTAACGATGTTGGCAGATATTGTTGCGCATCCCACACATTTTGGCCCTCAATGGGCAGAAGCGGCTTGCACGGGGTTAGGTGCGGCAATGCTTTGTTACTTATTGGAAAGGAAACAGAATGGCGTTTCGATTATCTAACCGCAGTCTTGGAAAGCTTGATGGGGTACACCCCAAGCTTGTCGAAGTTGTAAAACTTGCAATTACTTATACGTCTGTAGACTTTGGCGTAACTTATGGTGTTCGTTCTTTTGAAGAACAAGAACGTTTGTATAAGTCCGGGCGTTCTCAAACAATGAAATCAAAACACTTGGTCCAAGAGGATGGGTTTTGTCACGCTGTAGACGTGGTTGCCTATGATGGCTCAGACGTGGTTTGGGAAATAAACGTGTACGATGACATTTGTGATGCTTTTAGAAAAGCAGCAATAGAAGTTGGTATCTCAATAAAGTGGGGTGCAGCTTGGTCCGAAGGTGATATTCGCGGTTATGAAGGCACGGCAGAAGATGCCATGAACGCTTACATTGACTTGCGTAGAAGCCAAGGGCGTAGACCTTTTATAGATGGACCTCATTTCGAGATAATCGCATAAAGTAACACTTTGTCCTAGCACATCCTATACATACTGTGCTACGATAATATCGGACATTGTTTGATATTATGCGAGGGGTGAATGGAAGACATTTATTTGGCCGAGGCGGTTTTTAGAATCTTGAGAGAAAGACGCCAAGGTATAATAGACTTAATGATATATGGTAATGTTAAGTCTATGGAGCAATATCGTGAGCTTATGGGCAATCTGGAATGTCTAAATCACGTGGAACAGGAACTCAAGAGCCTGCTAGATAAACAGGAGCGATCTAATGACTAAATCTAAAATAGATTTGTCTGCCGCACCCAATGCTGCTTTTCAAATAGAAAGCGAATCGGGTCCGTCAGAACCAATCAAAAAAGCGCCAGAAAAGAAAGGCACTTCGCCTAACTTAGCGGACGCTTACACTGAAAAACCTCGTCTCAATCCTGAGATGATTGGTAAAACACTTCTGGATAGAATGCCGAGCCCTACCGGGTGGCGCATTTTAATTCTTCCGTATCAAGGCAAAGGGAAAACCGCAGGCGGTATTTTCTTACCCACCGATACAGTAGAAAAAAACCAAGTATCAACACAAGTTGGCTATGTCTTAAAGGTAGGTCCTTTGGCTTACAAAGATAAAGACAAGTTTCCAACGGGTGCGTGGTGCGAAGAAAAGCAATGGGTAATGTTTGCTCGCTATGCTGGTTCTAGGTTTCAAATAGACGGTGGTGAGGTTCGTATTCTTAACGATGACGAAATCTTATCTACCATTCTTGATCCTGAAGATATTCACCAATTAACGTAAGGAGAGATAATTATGGCTGATGCCGAAAAAGAACAAGTCGAATTAGACTTGGGGGATTCACAAGAAACTGAAGTAGAAGTTTCTGAAGACCTTTCAAATGATAACGACCGTTCGTCTAATGATGACGATCAGTTTCAAAAAGCTGAAACCTCTACACAAAAGAGGATTGATAGGCTTACCAAGAAAATGCGAGAAGCCGAGCGGCGTGAGCAAGAAGCTATACGTTACGCTCAAGGCGTTCAAAGCGAATCGCAACAAATTAAACAGCGTATGCAGACATTGGACACGAATTACGTGTCTGAGTATAGCAACCGTGTGTCTACGCAAATGCAGCAAGCAGAGTCTGCTTTAGCGAGAGCCATTGAAATTGGCGATAGTCAAGCCACCGTAGAAGCGCAACGTGCGCTGACTGGTTTAGCTATACAAGCGGATCGTGCGGCACAAGCAAAAGCGCAATCTGCAAGGGCTCAACAACAAGCCCAAGCCGCGGCGCAGCAACAAGTTCGCCAGCCTATGCCTGCTCAACAGCCTAAAAGGCCAGACCCTAAAGCAGAGCAATGGGCCTTAAAAAATAGCTGGTTTGGCTCCGATGAAGCAATGACTTACGCTGCTTTCGGAATCCACAAAAAATTGGTGGAAGAAGAAGGATTTGACCCTCAGAGCGATGACTACTATACTGAGTTAGACAACCGTATTAATTCTAAGTTTAATATGGGTGCTACGGCTTCTAACAGACGACCCGCTCAGACGGTTGTAGGAGCCTCAAGAAATTCATCTGGGCGCAGTGGGAAAAAGGTTAGACTCACCCCTAGCCAAGTCGCAATAGCGAAGAAATTGGGTGTGCCGCTTGAAGAATATGCGAAATACGTGAAGGAGTAAAAGAGATGACTGACCAAAATAATGAAATGGGTACTACCATCAAACGTACTGCTCGCGCAAACGAAACTCGGGAGAAAAAGGCGCTTCGTAAGCCTTGGGCTCCACCGTCAATGTTAGATGCACCACCTGCCCCTGAAGGTTTTAAGCATCGTTGGATTCGCGCCGAAACGCGAGGATTCGATGATACAAAGAACATCAGTGCGAAAATGCGTGAAGGTTGGGAATTGGTCCGTAAGGATGAATACCCTGACTTTGAATCGCCCGTTGTCGAAACAGGTAAATATCAAGGTGTGTTTGGAGTAGGCGGACTGCTTCTTGCCAGAATACCGTTAGAAACCGTAGCCGAGAGGACTGATTACTTTAGTAAACGTAGTCAAGACCAAATGGAAGCGGTAGATCACGATATGATGCGCGAGAATGCACACTCAACCATGAAGATCAGCAATGCTGATCGTCAATCTCGTGTAACCTTCGGTGGTCCAAAAAGATAATGGACTGCCCTTATTAGGAGAAACTAAAAATGGCAAATCAAAATACTGCCTATGGTCTTCGTCCTATCGGGCTTACTGGCTCTGCGGCTAATTCTACTGGGGTAACTCAGTACGAAATCGCATCCAATAACACTAACGCTATTTTTCAATATGCTATCTGCGTCCCTCTGGCCGCAGGAACTATTGACCAAGCAGGTGCTACCAATGGTGGTACTACGCAAGCGTTAGGTGTCCTGATGGGGGTGGAGTACGTCGATTCGGTTTCAAAGAAACCGGTTTTTATAAACTACTGGCCCGGATCGGGTGCAGTAAGCGTTGACACAAATCATCCTGTGAAAGCGTTTGTTGCAGACAATCCAAACCAACTGTTCCAAGTAGCGTCTGACGCTTCTTTGACAGACAAAGCAACTGCTCAAGCCGCCGTCTTCGCGAATGCGTCTTTGGGTACTTCTGCTAGAACTGGTTCTACCGATAACGGTAATTCCACATCCGCCTTGGGCGTTTCAACAATTAATACTACTGCGACGCTTCCGCTTCGTATAGTTGGTATTATGGATGACGCAGGTAACAGTGATTACACTGCTGCCGGTATTCCACTTATTGTGAGACTTAACGCTCATTTCAATTCACCAAGTAGCCGTTTTGATTCGCAGACTACTGCGTCTACAACGGGCATTTAAGGAGGGCTAAACAATGGCTATTTCTCGCGCACAATTAGCGAAAGAGCTAGAACCCGGTCTAAATGCTTTATTTGGATTGGAATATAATCGTTACGAAAACGAACATGGCGAAATCTTTGAGGAAGAGTCTTCGGACAGAGCCTTTGAAGAGGAAGTGATGCTCGGCGGTTTCTCAACTGCACCAGTTAAAGGTGAAGGCACTGCCATCAACTTTGACGATGCACAAGAGACTTATACTGCTCGTTACACTCACGAAACCATCGCTTTAGCGTTCTCAATTACTGAGGAAGCTATTGAAGATAACTTGTATGACCGACTAGCGTCGCGTTACACCAAGGCATTGGCTCGTTCAATGGCTCAAACCAAGCAGATCAAGGCTGCCGCTATCCTGAACAATGCGTTCACGGCGGGTGCTTCTGCAATTGGTGATGGTGCAGCACTATGTTCTACGGCTCACCCAAGTTTATCTGGCAACCAGAGCAACCTTCTCGCCACAGCGGCTGACCTCAACGAAACTTCGCTTGAGCAAATGCTGATTGAGATTGCTGGTATGACCGATGAGCGTGGTTTGAAAATCGCGGTACGTGGTATGAAGCTTGTAATTCCAAAAGAGCTTCAGTTCATCGCAGAAAGAGTTCTGAACTCTAACTTGCGTTCGGGCACTGCTGACAACGATAACAACGCAATGAAGAACATGGGTATGATTCCGGATGGAGCAGTGGTTAACCACTTCCTGACTGACTCAGACGCATACTTCATCAAGACTGACGCACCTAACGGCTTCAAGTTCTTCAACCGTTCGCCAATTAAAACGGCAATGGAAGGTGACTTTGATACCGGCAACATGCGTTTCAAAGCGCGTGAGCGTTACAGTTTTGGTGTTTCTGACTGGCGTTCAGTTTTCGGTACACCCGGAGCGTAAACTGTGCTATAAAGGGGTAGTTGATTTCATATTGACTTCTCCCTGTAGACTCGGAAGGGGTAACGTAAGTTGCCCCTTTCTTTTTCTGTATTCTTATTGTATCCTGACAGTATCCCTGACAGCCGCATGGTGCGTCTGACATAACCCACGACAGGAGATACATATGGGTACTACAACTTTTTCCGGCCCTATTAAAGCTGGAACCATCAAAGAAACCACGGGTACGTCCCTTGGTTCAAACATTAAAAATACTGGCCAAGTCGTTATGGCGCAGACTTTTTCTACCGGCTCTCTAGCAGGTGGTGCTTCTGCGGCTAACGTCACTAACGTCGTTATTCCAGCAAATTCACAAATCATTGATTGCGTAATTGATTGTCCTACAGCAATGGGCAATGCTACTGCGGTATTGAGTGTTGGTGATACTGTAGGCGGTAACGCTACGTTTGTTAACGCTTTTTCAATCACTGTAGCCTCTGGTGCTGGACGTAAATATCCAACTACTGAAGCTGGTGGTGCATTGGCTTGGGCAGATATTGGAACCGCGGACAAGAGAATCACTTGGACAACTGCTGGTGCAACAAACGCTGGCGAAATTCGAGTAACGATTTTGTATCAGCAAAACGCTAACCTCGCTTAAAGGAGGTTTACATGGCTGGTTCTGATGTAAGAGCGATCCGTCTGACTGCCACCGGCTCTGCCGGTGTCGGTCCTGCCCGTATTCGTCAAGTTCAAGTTAAAACAACTACAGGTTCACCGCGCATCACTTTTACCAACGGTAACGGTGGCGCAACAGTGTTGGACATGGATTTGGACGCTTCAGATACACACTCCGTTAACATTCCAGATGAAGGTATAAGGGTCAGTGACGTTTATATTTCTGTGTTTACTGCGTGTACGTCTGTAACGGTTTTCCATAGTTAGAGGTATAAAATGGCATCTGATGTAAAAGCAACATACTTAACCGCGTCAGGAACCGTTTTTGCTGGTCGAACTCGCGTTAAAGCCATTCACTACCAGTGTGGATCAAGTCCCACATTAGTTTTAAAGAATGGGTCTGATGCTAATGGAACTACTTTCTTGACTTTAGCTTTTGCGAATAACACGGACGATAATGTTTACGTTCCAGACGAGGGCATGTTGTTCCCGGATGGTTGTTTTGCCGTTTTGACAAACGTGACAAACGCAACGGTGTTTTATAACTGAGGTTTGAGATGGCAACTACCAAAGACGTTACGAGAACTCCGTCAGGTCGCATAAAATATAGGGGTGAAACGTTTGCCGGATTCAACAAACCAAAAAGGACGCCGGGTAAAGCGAAAAAAAGCGCCGTCCTCGCGAAAAAAGGCAGCGAAATTAAGCTCGTCAGGTTTGGAGACAGTAAAATGTCTATCAAAAAAGACCAACCCGCCCGGAGGAAAAGCTTTAGAGCCCGTCACAACTGTGACACGGCGAAAGACAAATTTAGCGCCAGATACTGGTCGTGCAAAGCGTGGTGAGGATTGGATGACCGTGAAAGAAGTTTTAGCTAAGTTGGAGAAACACGAGGCTGAATGTAATCTTAGATACCAGAGGATAGAGGAGAGGTTAGACGAGCATAAAAGCTCGTTATCGGCCTTGGACGTTAAACTTTGGGCATTGGCGGTACTGATTATAATTGCACCTTTTGTGCAGAAATTTTTAGGGTGACGCTGTGGCTTACTCAAAAAAATCCAAAAAGGCTTCTTCTAAAAGCAAGGGAAGCAAGATATGCCCCAAAGGAAAAGCGTGGGCCGAACGTACTTTCGACACTTACCCTAGTGCTTATGCCAACATGGCAGCCTCTAAATATTGTAAAGACCCTAACTATGCAAAAAAAAGTAAGGGGAAAAAGAAGTAATGGGCAAGTTAAAGGATTGGGTCGATGAAGATTGGGTCAGAATTGATAGCCAAGGCAATATCGCAGGTAAATGCGGTACTTCAAAAAACAAAAAAAATCCTGACAGGTGCCTACCTCGATCTAAAGCTAATAGTCTTAGCAAGTCTGAAAGGGCTTCGACGGCTCGTAAAAAGAAGCGTGAAGGCGCTAAAGGGAAGCAAGTGGTTTCAAACACCAAAGCCGCCAAAGTGGTAAAAAAAGGTAATGGCGGAGTCATTGCTAGGGGTTGCGGTAAGGTATTGGAAAACCGAAGAAAAAGAACAAAAGGGGCTGTGAGTCGATCATGAACGTAGCTTTTTACAACGAGCCTGTAGAAAAAGCCATTGTGCAAGAAATTATGCAGTGGTCTACAGAGGTGTTGGAAAAGCCTAGTCCTTACTACAACGATTTGCCCCCGTGTCCCTACGCTAGAAAAGCGTGGATGGAAGATAAAGTCGCCATCTTGTTCAAGTATGACGATTCTTATCAGACCTTATATTCGTGTATTTCACAATTTGATGACAATTTTGAGCTTGTCGTTATTGTAGATTTAGCTAACGACAAAGAACCTGAAGCTTTTCATGACTACTTTTATGCAATGAACGAATTTATTGCTGCGGGTACTTTTATTGATAAAGACATATGGTTGATGGGTTTTCACCCAGATGACGAGGTGACCGAAGCCTCCGAACAAACCGCCATTGAAGCATTGACTGATACCGAATACAGCATGATATTCGTACAACGATTGTCCAAGCTACAAGAAGCAGCAGACAAGTTGGACAAAAAGGGATATTATGATAGTTATGATGGCGAATACAACGCTTGTGAGATATTTGATAAGCGAAAGCAATTATATAGGAGACTGAAAAATGGCGATGAAACCTCGTAAAGTAAAAGCCCCCGTCAAGAAAATGCGGATGGGTGGAATGGCAAAAACGCAACCTATGAAAAAAGGCGGCACTGATTTAGCTACTCTTAGAAAGATGGCTAAAGACAAAGGTTATAAATTGGTTAAAAGCTAATGACTGTTTCTAATAGCAAAGATTTTGAATTGGACGTTGCTGAATACGTTGAAGAAGCGTTTGAGCGATGCGGCCTTGAGGTGCGTACTGGTTACGACCTGAAGACAGCGAAGCGTTCGCTTAATCTTTTGCTGGCCGACTGGGCTAACCGTGGGTTGAATCAGTGGACCATTAAACAGCGTTCTTTAACTCTTGTGCAAGGCACGGGAGAATACAACCTGAGTGGCGATATTATTGACGTATTGTCGGTAATTATTCGTAGAGACGGCACAGATTATGCTTTAGAGCGTTTAAGTCGTGATGAGTATCTGACAATTCCGACAAAAACGACACAAAGTAGGCCTAATCAGTTCTTTTTAGACCGTCAAATCACTCCAAACCTTAAAATTTGGCCTGTTCCGCAGAACAGTACGGACGTTATCTACTACGATGCACTGACTCGTATGGACGATGCAGACGTTTACACCAACACAATGGACCTACCTTTCAGGTTCTACCCGTGTTTGGCCGCAGGATTAGCCTATTACATTGCTTTGAAAAGGGCTCCGAACAGGGTTCAAATGCTTAAAGCTATGTATGAAGAAGAATTTGATCGGGCAGCAACCGAGGATCGTGACAGGTCTTCGTTTAACGTTGTTCCTAGATATGAATACTATAGGACAGGCTGATGGCAAAGTACGCATCGGGTAAAAACTCATACGCTATTTCAGACCGCTCTGGTTTCAGATACCCCTACAAGGTGATGAAAAAAGAGTGGAACGGATTGCTTGTGGGTCCGGATGAGTACGAACCAAAGCAACCACAACTGGGTCCGTTTAGAACCGTGTCTGATCCGCAGGCGTTACAAGGCGCTAGGCCAGACTCGCCAAACCCTACCAGTGCTTTTCTTATTGTTACTACAAACGGTATTGTTTACTTAGGTAATGGTAACTGGAGTACAGCGGGAACAGCAGAAATGCCTTCGGAACTCGAAATAACTGACGCTTTACAAGGTGCCGTGGGCGCCGTATCGGTGGTGACACCATGAGTTTTACATACGATCAGTTAAAAACAGCGATACAAGACTACGCAGAGAACGATGAAACGTCTTTTGTAACCAATTTGCCTGTATTTATACGTCAGGCAGAGGAAAGAATACTAAAAAACGTGCAGTTGAGCCTGTTTCGCAAGAACGTCAGCGGCAATATGACGCAGGCAAACCAGTATTTGGCTTGTCCTAGTGACTTTTTAGCACCATTTTCTCTTTCTTTTGTAGACGCTAACAGCGATAAGACGTTTTTAGAGTTTAAGGACACTGATTTTGTACAATCCTTTAACCCAAACCCCGCAACGACGGGTAATCCGCGTTTTTATGCGGTATTTGACGTTGATAATTTTATTATCGGTCCTACTCCCGACGCAGCAAGGGCCGTGGAGCTACATTACTTCTATAGACCTGCAAGTTTAACTGCTGGAGCAGGTTCTGGAACAACGTGGCTTAGTGAGAACGCCCAGATGGCTATGCTTTATGGCAGTTTAATTGAAGCATATATCTATATGAAGGGTGAACAGGATATAATGGCTGCGTATGAAAAAAGATTTACAGAAGCGATGACCGGCATGAAAATGTTGGGTGAAAACAAAGAAGTAACCGATGATTATCGCACTGGTATGCTAGTGAGGCCGAAACAATGAGCTTCCCAGCATTAGAACTAGACATGAACCCTGACTTCAAGGTGGAAGTACACACCACTCAGAACCGGGGCTTCACCCCAGAGGAAATTGCAGAGCGATGCGCTAACAAGATTATATCTATTAGTGATTCTGCAAACCCTGCAATACAGGCACAAGCACACGCCTTTCGTCAACACATTGTAAAGGTTTTAGAATTTTACATGCGTGAAGCGATTAAAAGTGATAGAACAACCGTGTACAACGCAATTATTGATTCTGGTAATCAAGACCTTGCGGAACTAATTAGGAGACTGTAACCATGGCTTTCAGCGGAAACTTCATGTGTACATCGTTCAAGAAAGAGCTATTGTACGGTGTCCACGACTTTGATCTCGCCAACGGCGATACCTTTAAAATTGCTCTTTACACCAACAGCGCCTCTTTCGATGCTTCAACTACTGCGTACACCACCAGTAATGAAGTAAGTGGGACAGGGTACAGTGCTGGTGGCGGAGCTTTAACTAATGTCGATCCAACCTCGTCCGGAACCACGGCACTGACGGACTTTCAAGACGAAACGTTCTCAAATGCTACAATTACGGCACGTGGCGCATTGATATATAATACTACACCCAATACTACGTCAATTTCGGTAACCAATCCGACTGTTGTAGTTTTGGACTTCGGCGCGGACAAAACATCCACCGCAGGTGACTTTACGATTGTTTTTCCAACTGCTGATGCAAGTAACGCGATTATACGGATAGCGTAATGGCTGACGTAATCGTCCCAATAGGCGGCTGGGGCCGTTCAGGTTGGGGCGCAGGCCCGTGGTCCCAGAGTGGGCTACCACAAGCTGCGGGTTCTGTAGGTTCTGTAACGGTTGTGGCGGAAGCCAATGTACCGGTAACAGGACTACAAGCAACAGGTAGTGTTGGCAGCGTAACAATAAACGCGGCAGCCAACGTATCTGTAACAGGGGTAGCTGGTACTGGCCAAGTAGGCAGTGTCACTACAACGGCAGGTGCCAATGTTAACGTTACAGGTGTAGCGGGAACAGGGCAGGTCGGTTCGGTCAGCATAACTGCTGATGCGAATGTCCCCGTCACCGGATTGGCCGGAACTGGAGCAGTAGGCTCCGTATCGGTCACCGCAGATGCAAACGTAAACGTTACGGGTGTGTCGGGAACTGGAGCAGTAGGCTCCGTAAGCGTCGTAGCTGGCGCAATTGTACCCGTCACAGGACTTGAGGCCACAGGGTCCGTTGGTTCAGTAACGATTGTTGCAAAAGCCAATGTTTTCCCAATAGGTCTTGAAGCTACTGGTCAGGTAGGCGACGCCACTATAGACGGCGAAGCTAATGTACCGGTAACAGGCTTGTCTGCGACAGGCACCACAGGTTCGGTAACAGTTAGGACCGGACAGACAATTAACGTTGGTGGTGTGAGTGGAACAGGTCAAGTCGGTAGTGTCACCGTAGAAAGTGATGCTGTAATAAATGTAATAGGAGTCAGCGCAACAGGTGTTGTCGGAAATGTACTGGTATACTCTAACATTGTCCCGGATCAAAATCCGGGTTATAGTGAGATAGATGTTAATCAGTCGCCGTCATGGTCGGAGGAAGAACCAACCCAGAGCGCAAATTGGACGCAAATAGCAGCGTGAGGATAAAATAGATGCCAAGTACCTATACAGTTAACCTCGGTATTGAAAAACCGGCCACTGGTGAGCAGTCGGGTACATGGGGTGATACTACAAACGTCAATTTCGATATTCTGGATCAAGCAATTAATGGCGCAGAGCGGGTTACGCTTACTAGCGCGGGCTCATCCGGATCACCAAACACACTTCAAATCAGCAACGGTGCGACCTCAGACGGGCGCAATAAGTGGATTGAATTTTACAGTTCAGGCGATCTAGGGGGCGATGTTTTTGTTCAGCTTGACCCAAATGACGCTGAAAAAATAGTTTTTGTAAGAAATAGTCTGGCAAGTAGTCGGTCTATTTTACTTTTCCAAGGCACTTACAACTCTGGCAGGGACCTTGAAATACCTGCGGGCGTTGACATGGTGGTCAAGTTTGATGGTGGCGGCGCAAGTGCGGCTACTGTCACGGACGTTTACACCAAGTTACGTGCTACTGAAATTACCACGCCTACACTTACCGCGGGTACTGCCGATATTAACGGCGGTACTATTGATAACTCTGTTATTGGTGGTTCTACGGCGGCAGCAGTAACCGGTACGACGGTTGTTGCTAACACCAGTTTAAATATTGCAGGTGACGGCGCAACTGTTACAGGTATCAAAGACGAAGACAACATGGCGTCTAATAGCGCCACAAAGCTTGCTACGCAGCAATCTATTAAAGCTTACGTTGATTCACAGGTCGGCACGGTCGATACGTGGGCCGAGGTTCTAGCTAATGGAGCCACGTCTGGATCAACCAACCCGGAGGTTACTGCGGGTCAGGCGCTAAAAACCAACACGATTAACGAAACCTCTGCGGGCAGCGGTGTCACGATTGACAGTGTTTTGCTCAAAGATGACGTAGTTAACGCTACTGACGTTGAAACAGGCAGTATTTCTGCAAATGACGGTACGGCTTCTGCAACAATCGCTAACAGCACGGGCGTAATGACTATCGCTTCGTCTGTATTAACAACTGCTGATATAAACGCCGGTACTATTGATAACTCTACTATTGGCGGCACAACTCCAGCAGTCGGTACATTTACTCAAGTAAATGTAGACAACATTACAATAGATGGTAATGAGATTGACGTAAGCTCTGGCAACCTAACACTAGACGTTGCAGGAGACATTATCCTTGATGCTGATGGTGGGGATCTAAGCGTTAAGGATGCAGGTACTGAGTTTGGTCGTATTTCTAACTCTGCTTCAAGCCTTCAGATTTATGCACCAGTACAAGATAAAGACATAAATTTATTAGGCAACGATGGCGGCACTACAATTACCGCGCTTACACTTGATATGTCAGATGCGGGTGCGGCTTACTTTAATTCAGGTATACATATACCTGACTTTATCTATCACGCTGGTGATACTCACACTTACTTTGGCTTCCAAGGTGGGGATCAGTTTGAGCTAGACACTGGCGGGGCAAACAGAATGAGAGTGGTAGGCTCAGAAGTTGCTTTCAATGACGATGGGGGGGATAAAGACTTCCGCGTTGAGTCTGACGGCAACACTCATGCGCTGTTTGTTAATGGTGGTACTAGCAATGTACTTATTGGAACATCGACTGTTGCCTACGCAGGAACGCTGTTAAATATTGGCACTACGTCTGATTCTCAAAACGGAATACAAATCCAAACAACAACAGATGGCAACGGATATGTTTTGTTTGGTGACGGTTCGGGTGCAGATGCGTACCAAGGGCAGATTCAATACGAACATTCCGCAGACAGGCTTACCTTACGTTCTGGTGGCGGAATTCGCGCTCAGTTTAGTCTTGGTGAAACTGTTTTTAACGAGGGCAGTGCAGACACCGACTTCCGCGTTGAGTCTGACAGCAACGCCAATATGCTGTTTGTTGATGCTGGTAATGATGCGGTAGGAATAGGTACTTCAACACCAGGTTCATATTACTCAGGAGCAGAGCAATTAGTTGTAGCTAAAGCAAGTGGTGAAGCTGGTATTACCATTGCTACTGCAAGTGATACAAACGGTGCTTTATATTTTGCAGATGGCACTGCAGGTGCTCAAGCTTATCAAGGCGGTATAGGTTATCAACACGATACTTCAAAATTATTTCTTGTTGAAAGTGGTGTAGCCACTATGTTTTTCGGACCAACCGAATATGTATTTAATGAAACAAGTTTAGACAGAGACTTCCGCGTTGAGTCTGACGGCAACGCCAATATGTTGTGGGTGGACGGTTCCAGAAACGGCATAGGCGTAGGCACCAGTTCTGTTTTTGAGCATCAGCAAGGCGCTGCGATAGACATGAGCTACGACGGGGCTATTTGGGCGGGTAACACCTACTGGGCGGGCGGTCTTAAAACAGGTGTTACATTCTATACAACAACCGCTGGCGACAAATTCAAGCACTCTAGTCGTCAGGCTGCTCAGATTTATCACAACTCACAGGGCGGCTCAATTCACTTTTACAGTGCGGCTGGCGGCACAGCCGGAGATGTAATCAGTTGGCAAGAACTAGCAGAATTTGATAGAGACGAAGTTATATTTAATAATAATAGTCATAACCAAGATTTCCGCGTTGAGTCTGATAGCAACACTAATATGCTCCATGTTGATGGTGGTAATAACGGGGTAGGCATTGGAACAACAGGAACCACAACTCCCCTTACAGTAAACGGAGGAACCGCTACTGCCGCCACGATCCAACTAGGTAATCATGGCGATAATGCAGCCATACATGCAAAGTACAACCTAGCCTTCAAAGCCGACAGCACTGAAGCAATTGCAGACAGAAGCATTGCGTTTAGCATTGGCACACACTCAGCGTTTTACTCAAACGTAGCAGGCACAGTATT